>Ga0123342_1002533_pt1 | contig 30338 bp, 18 predicted proteins | sample Turbeawhitnodule_FD_89960 | JGI IMG/M metagenome (GOLD analysis project Ga0123342, IMG submission 89960) | Root nodule microbial communities of legume samples collected from Mexico - Turtle bean Mexico white nodule | ecosystem: Host-associated > Plants > Roots > Nodule | place: Mexico: Nepantla... | reverse complement strand
TTACTCAGCAAAAAGCCCACTCTTAGACAACCTCTAAGCACTACCTAAGACACACTTAAAGCAAAGCAAAATACAAATGAAATGTACATAGAAGTCTTCATCAAACACAATCTTGAAGGGGCAACAACCATCTTCAACACCTTTTATAAAGGTTCCTATGGTCATCATTGACCTATAGGGTCAACCCTAGCCACCCTTCCCACTATCCCTCTCTCACCCTTACTCTCTAAGTCACTCTTTCCTATATAAAGGGTGTCTTGGCTCGTTATTTTCACATTGAATAGAAGAGAAAATCTACTTGAGTGTTTAGTGAGTACTCTCTTTTTTTGGGTCTTATCTTGAGTGGAGTACACTTCAAGTGGCGGCTCCTCACCACTCATCTTGGAACCAACCATCATTTCAAGTGGGGTGATTCCTTGCTCCATTATTCCATAAGCTTTCGTTTCTTTTCTCCCTTTTCCTTTTCTTCATTACGCCTTCATCTTTGTTTCTTTATATTCTTGTTTATTTCATTTACCATTCGGTCTTCATCTTCATTCCTTGCTTCATTTTATGCTCTTTAGTTCTGCAATCATCATCATCACCTTATATTGTGTTTTCTCGTTTACTCTCTAGAAGATAACTTTCACATTTACTTAACCACTTGGTTAAGTTCTTCTTTGGGTTTATCACCATATTCTGCTTAATTCAAAAATCATAAACAAAGTGAAACTCCTAAAATGTACAGCCTTAAAATCAACTCATATCAAGTATTCACATCACCAATTAACAATCACGTAATAAAAATATTTGTATATATCATTTAAATATGTATATCTAATAAAAGTACTTACTTAGTATTTAGTATTTATTGTAAATTTTACCCACAAACATACTTGATTTTTTACTATTCTATTATTTGACTTGTAATTTAGATATAAATACTCCCCTTTAACCAAACAACAACCGGAGAAATATATAACTCAAAAATATTTTCTTTTTTTAATATTATGAGGTAGAAAAGTTTGATCAACTACAAACAAAATCACATTTTTTTTAAAAAGTTCAACAAAAAGATAGATACATTTATATATAGGTAATTATTTTTTACACCTCTATTGTTTCTTTTGCACTTTCATGGGATTATTGGAAAGATCTAAAATGCCTATATTTTAAATTTCTGGATTATGAATTTTGAAAATATACTCCATGTTACATAATCTAATATTGATTGTTTAATCCAAAATACATTTTCAAAATTCATACTCCAAAATGCATTTTTGAATTATGTTGAATTTCATAATTTAAAATTGTATTTTGAATTTCGTAAAGAAGATATTTTTTCATTATATAATTTACAAATGCATTCTTATTATATAATTTAAAAATATATTTTAGATTATATAATATGAAAGTGTATTTTGGATCATGTAATTATAAAATATATTTTTATCATTAATTAAAAATGTATTTTAATTATGTAATTTATGAAATTAAAAAATATATATACTTTTTATGTAATTTACAAACATGTATTTTTATTCATAAATAATTTTTAAATTGGTATCTATTTAGCTACCAAGATTTTTCTTCCAAATTTAAAATTTAAATAATTGGTAGTTAATGGTAGCTAATTAGATACTAATTTAGAAACTATTTATCAATAATAAAATCTAATTTAAAAACCAATAATTTTTTTAATCTCTAAAATGGTCTCTAATTTAGTTACTATAGCAACTAATTATTTTTTATCTCTAAACTTGGTTTATATTTAATGATTTTCTTGTAGTGTATTATTTTAACATAATAAAAATTTGATTTAATTTAATTTTTTATTTTCAATCTCAGCCAAGTATTCAATTAAAAAAAGACAAATCTAAAATATCTAAAAGAAAATTTGATTTTTAGTATTTTTTTAGAATTTTTCCCTTTTAAACACCTCTATTAACAACATTACGTATCTTACGGCACTCTTAAAAAACATCAAATACATATTCAAGTAAAAGTATTAAATTAAATACGTAATTAAACCATTTTTATAAATAATAATAATCATTATTATTATTAGTCATTTTACTATACCTAAATGATAAAATTACCCACTATATGTACTATTAAAATATTTTTTTAATAACGTAACCATCCACCTAACTAATATATTGAGTTTGTAAGATGTAACCTTATGCTCTCCAAAGTTATTTAAATTTTTATAAATATTTTTTCATACCCATTCTCTCAAAAATTATCTTCTACAGAACATTAATTAAAATCAAAATTCCTTTTATGACTGCTCATTTCCTTTTTTTGGAACATTATCCATTGTGCTCATCATAGGAAAATAAATAAAGAAAAAAAGAATACATTATAAAATATTGATTAACAATTAAAAGGAACAATAATTATATTAATTATGGTTCCTTAGTTTTATGGAGTTATGCATGCTATGGAGAAGCTCAAGAACTTGGGCTTACTAATGTCTAACTTGAATGTGATTATGTCTTGATTTGTGTTGCGTTTACTGCTAGGACTAATGTTTCATTGATGCTTCGTAATTGATGAAATATATATTTGTCTTGATTATTATGAGAAAATCAGGTTTAGGATTATTCATATTTTTCGTGAAAAAATGACATGTGCTGATAAGTTGGCTAATCTAATTTGTTCTTATAATTCTTTATGAATATGTATAGTCTATATATGTATCATTTTTGTTAATATATGAGTTTTGGTCTAGTTCTCTCATATATTTTTTTTTAATAATATTTTTTCATGTGGTGACAGATGATTCAAGTTGTATAATGATGTCTAACATGAAAGCTTTTATAAAAAAAATGGGAGAAATTATAAATTAGTGTAATTATTTTTATTATTATTAGGATTTAGAGCAGCAAAGGTTTGGTAAACTTACACGTGAAAAACCTATTTCGTAGATCAACGGCCTAAAACCATTCACATGGCACACAAATAATGGTCAACAGAATAAGACAAAACAAAAACCCAGATAAAATAAACATTAAGATGGTTAAGTAAGCTTCCTTGTTAACCCAATTATCTTATCCAATCTTAAAAGATGACATTTTATATGTCTGCATTCAAATAATCCAACCAACCTTATTAACTTTTCTCCCTTCTAAAGACCTAACTTTCTCTTTAATATTAATTAATTAATTAATATACCTCACAATCTAATCCTAATCATCATACACCACACATCAATATTGTACAGATACCCTACCACTTGGAATAGTCCCTTCTTAGTGTTAATGTTGATATTTATTGTAACTAGCATGGACATAAATGCACATATACCACACCACAAAATAATTAATTAGTACAAGATTCTTCTAGTTTAAACCCTCTTAAATATATGATTATGTTAAATAGTCATAGAAATAGAAATTTATAATGATCTAAAAATGGTATTGAAGGTCTCTTACCAGAAGGATATAAATAACACGTATAAGGTTGTGTTTTTTGGTGGGTGAGTTGAGTCCTTGCACAGTGATAGAGTATCATGGCTGAATCTGATAACGAGTCAGGAGGTGGAAAGAATGAATCGTCAATTTGCAGAGAGCAAGACAGGCTCCTTCCCATAGCCAACGTGGGCAGGATCATGAAGAAGGTGTTGCCAGGCAACGCTAAGATTTCCAAAGAATCAAAAGAAACCATGCAAGAGTGTGTGTCAGAGTTCATCAGTTTTATAACAGGAGAGGCTTCTGATAAGTGTCAGAAAGAGAAAAGAAAGACCATCAACGGGGATGATCTTCTGTGGGCCATGGCCTCACTTGGCTTTGAAGACTATGCAGAGCCGCTCAAAGCTTATCTGCACAAGTACAGAGAGATGGAAGGGGAGAAAACTGCTATGATTGTGAAGCACCATGGTGCTACTGGCCTTTATGCAAATCCACTGTGATCATATATTCATGAGATACATGTGTGGATCTGCTAAAGTTTGTTGCTTCTATTTCTGCTGTTATTGTGAATATAGGTAATTGTGGATGCACATAGGGATTTAGGATCTTTATACTCCTATTATTCATCTTATTTTGCTGCAGGGACAGGAAGTAAGAGTAGGATTTGTTAGGTTTGTTTCAACTGCAATATACTATGTATACATTCCAATTTGTGAGTGGTTTGCATTTAGGGTCCAAATAAAGAAAGAGGGTGAAATATTTAAGCTACTTTGAAGCTACCTTCTTTGGCTTGTAAGATGTAACTGATCATTGCAGCAAATATTTCTAAAAGTTTTCTAGTTTTTCCATTTCTAGTGGGTGACTTGATGATACTTGACATCCTTGCTTTGACAAGTACTGTTATGGTTCCCCGAATTAGCACCAGGGCATGAATGATGATGAAGAACCCCCAATTAGTTGACTGAGTAGCTAGAGTTTCCAAAAACTGTAATAGTTACTGCTGTGCCTTTACTTCACAAGAAGAACTACCTAATACTATCATATTAATCTTAAATTTTTATATGGCATATAATTTAAGTGTTATTAACTCTTTATTGTAAATTAAAAATTTCAGATCTATATTGTGTGAAGAAACCACATTGTAAAGGAATGTATAGATTTAGAGTATTGCAGATTATGTTTTAGCTGAGCCTATAAGCAAAAAAATGGAAGGACTTTGATATACTTTAAAGAGACATGAATGTTTTAATTATGTCAATATTTAACTGATAGGAATGAATGTAATGGTAAACTGAACTAAAAGTGAGAGGATCGAAGTTTAAACCCGTATTATACAAGGTAAACCACTTTTTTACAATATATTTTTTGTGTGTGAATGTTATACAACATTTTTACAATTAAGAAAGAAATCGAGAGTGAATAAAAAATCATGAAATAAAAGGAATAATATAATAGAGAAAAATAAAGGAAAAAAAATCAATGGTAAGAAAATTATATAAGAATACAGTTTCTTGTCATCAAAAGTTATTGACAAAAGCAAATTAGATTTTGTAAGCACATTTTATACGGTATTATAAATATTTCAGTCACATTTTTTACGTACTTGGAGCATTTAAAAGCTCTCCAATGGAAAGACATCTATAATCTGGTAGTTTCGTGTTGTCTGAAGTTTAGTATTTACAGGCCTTTTTTGAATGGCTCCAGAATGAAAGTGAAGGAGAGAAGATATTTTCAAATTCTTCAGTATACGGTCCATGTGTAGTTCAGTATGTTTCGGATACTCTTTTCTTTTTCCTTTGCCAAACCATATCGAAGGGTGCATTAACATTATGCATCTTGTTTCACTGTCAACAATCCAAAATAACTTCAGGAGATTTCATCAAACTCAGCACAAATCAAGTTCACAAGGAATGTATTTTTGCTAACTCGTAGTGACCATATTGGTAAATCCACAATATAGTCACAGAAAATCAGCAACGTGCCTACAACTATGGAAAATGTGAGTACGAGCAATAAAATGAGTTGAGCTTCCCAAAGATATATGATATAACTATCAAGACCATACTACATATATATATATATATATATATGTATATGTATGTATGTGACCATGGTCTCTCTCAGAGTCGATAATGTACACACAAAATTCGTTTTTATCCATGTATAATGTATTACCACAAAATGGCCGCGTAAGCTTTCATCATTACTCAAGTTTTCTTAAACCATACTGAATTTCATTATACTGGTTCATTCTTTTACTCTTACAGTCTTATTCAACTAATGTAAAGATAATTGCCTAATGTAGATCTGCATTGTTGTTCACATAATATATCAAATAATAATGAGTTGTTGAGTTGAATCAATTGTAATTGTGTAAATCTTTGTGGATGCTTACAAAGAATTTCTCTTCTTCAGGCCACCAGCATTCAAGTAAAGATAGATATTTTTCTTAGAGAAGTTTGACGCAGTAGATACAGGAGTAAATCCAGAATATTGCCCATCAATCTTTGCTGAGTAGATATCATTGATGTACTTCATAAGCTCATACTTTTCCATAATTGGCTGGGCTGCGTACTCATCAAATGGCATCCACTGGATCAAAGAATAAAGTCAATATTCAATGGGTCTTTGGTTATAATTAATTTACATTACTCAGGGTCTTTATGGAAGAAATTCAATTTATTGCCAAACTTGCATGGGTTAAAGTAAAATTATCTCCGAAAAAGAAAACTCCAGATGTGCAGTAATGAAAGGAATGACATAAATTATGGTATTGTGATCCATAAACATCCAACATTTTACACAGCAAACAGAGAACATTCGTACCTTTGCAGCCTCTATCTCTACCTCCTGTACTTGAATGTCAGAAGAAAGAGGGCGCAGCAAGCACACAAAGAATAGATCTGACTTCTCAAAGAATGACATGTGACTTTGTCTGTTGATCAGATATTCAGATGAAAGAAAAAAGGAATTCCAATTATCTAAATTGTATAGTCAACAATAATAAGTTTTTCCAACAACTAACAATTGAATCTGCAATATATAGAATTGTCAACACATTCTCGCCCGTAAACCATGGTATCTCTATTACTGCATATAGCAGCATTGACAAGAAGAAGCTCGTAGTTTGTGAACAGTTCTTCTGTTCTTTAGAATTTGGGACAATATGTGTCGACGTTTAATTTCCTTTCATCAATCCCTATTTCCTATTCTACTCCCTTCCCCAATATAAAGGAGTTTTAAGTCTCCATATTCAACCATTGGAACTTCCTTTCCAAATGTACAAAATGAAATATTTATGTAAACATGCTACCTGAATGCCATTACTTCCAGAAATTCAGCATCAACCTGAAAATTGAAAGAATCCAAAATCATTAGGTTTAGGTCAGAATGGTAAATTTTACAGTCAATCGTATATCCAAATTCATGAACAGAGATTACTAACTCCTGTTTCTTCTTTGACCTCCCTCACTGCTGCTGCACAAATATCTTCTCCCTGTATAAGTTGAATAAGTAGAATATATACACAAAAAGTAACTTCCTAAACTAGAATGCCAAGATATTCAACACATTTACCTGATCAACAACGCCAGTAGGAAATTTCCAGGCTCCACTTCCTTGAAAATGTCCACTCTTTTCTTGAACCACTAGGACCTAAGATCATGAATAGTTAGGAAATAAAACAGTAACACCAAATGCCAATAGATATGAATAGTGGTGATGAATCACACAGGAGCAGAGATAGATCCACAAACACTCTCATTAAAACGGGAGCATAGGGGGTGAAGTTTGATTTGATTTCAACTCAAACATTAGGGTACGGAGATAGGACTTAGCACATTCAACAAAGATAGAGTCCATTACGCAATGTTATTTCTATGAATAAACGAGTTATTAGGTCTTCTTCCCTTTCACTCATGTAAATGATGGAAATAAAGTATTCTTCTCTAACTTAAGTGTCATATGTGACTTCTATTCCATCCAAGTTCAAAACATTATCATTTTATCATGATAAAGGAATGGTGTATATAAAAATATTGGTGACAGCCCCAGTGATTCCAATTGAGCTGGAAGCCTGATCATGTGGTTTCACTACTTTGTGATCACGGAAATACCTCTTGTTTTTCATTTACGACAAATGATCCCACACCCACGCGGTGTGTGGCATTTGCTGGAATAGTATCTGCAGAGTCAGGAATCCAATATACAAGCATTAAATATTTTGGTTCTGCATGGTGATACCAAAATCCTTCCTGCACAGAAAGTATGCCACATTAATACAAAAAAGTTAGTGCATAATGTTGAGATCATTTTTCCATTAACCAAACCTCGGAAGTGTAACCATCATTAACGAAGTAAGCAAAAAAGTCACCTTAACTAGAGCTTCAACTAGACTGACCAGATAAATAGGCAATTTTATCCAAACACCCTTCTTGCCCTACAGGAAAGTGTCGAGTCAATAACTCAAATAACTAATGATGGTGAAAGATTTTAGATAAACTGCACGCCAGATACTAACCAATATTTTCATATTGTGAATCGTCTCTATTGTGAGTTTGTGAGTCAATTAAGTTGCACAACACATGATAAATACATTAAATTTTTTGGAAATTGAAGTTCATTTCAAACACAATTGACTTTATGAAAACTTCATTGCTTATGGATAAAAGTCAATTGAGGCCGACGTCAGATTGAAATGAAAATAGTTTATGCAGATCACTCCATTGTTATATTGAGGGTTAGCAAAAATAATGATATTTTTGGGTGAATTCAAGTATTACCAAAATGAAAGAGAATACACAAAGATAGCGATGCATAATCAACAACAGGTTAATGGAAAAGAAGAACTAGTCTATAGAGCAATGAAAGATAAAATGGCCAGTGGTCTCATCACCTAGAACTCAATTTTTGTGCTTGTTTGTTGCCATTTGCAGACAACTGGAGCACATATAATACCTATGTATGCATGCAATTTTAAAATGGAAAAAGCCTTATGACTGGTTTACAGATGTCCCAGTATGTATCTAACCAGTGAATAAAATCAGCAGGAAGATACTGTTTACAATGAAGAACCCATAAGAGAGACTACCAACTGTTTCCAGTGTGAAATTGAAGCTCTGAGGGTGGACAACAAGGTTGCAGAATCCATAGGCTTGTCCATTTCCACAATAACACCACCATACTCATCATCGGTCCATGTTAGCAGTTCAATCTTTGGCACTTGATCTTCTGCAGTCATTTGTGCTTCTGTAAGGGATGAATCTATCGAGGTTGACGTGAATGGAACAGGAACAAGGGTTGTCACTCTCTGATTTTAACTACCAAGGGAATAAAACTATTAGGCTTCAATTCCCTATAAAAACGGAACACTACCCAGAGTAAAAACAAAGGGTAGCAGTCAGTCTCCACAACCCTTTTTCCTGATTGAATGGAAAAGAGATAGAAACCAATTTTCAATAGTACTGCTATCAGTCTATAACATTCACATAAAAGCATGAATTACTGGTTTCAACTTTCAGCTCAATTTTAAAAGACCGAGGTTTTAGAACACGGTTTACCACCCAAATGTTACGCATTAGAAAAAATGTCAAGGGTTTTCGGCACCTGCAACATCAACTTTGGCTATATTGACTGGTATTGTTCTCAATTTCCTACTACACCAAAACCCTGACTGCAATTTAAAACTTTTGGAAAAGGCTATAAAGATGCTTCTATCAATAATTAAAAAAAAGGATTTTCTTTTTAACTTGACAAGGGGATGTGACAAATGAACTGATTGACATGCGGATTCTGGTTGTGGGACAGACACAGACCCGAACAAAGGGTTAAAAAAGACTGCTAACCAAAGCAGGTAAAATTGTGAAACAAAAGCGAAGATTTTGCGGAACAGAAGTGTTGATATAAAGCTGAGAAAGGCTGAAAGCAATCAAAAGAATTAATCGGAAAAGCAAAAGAATTTGCATTTGATTTCGTGCTGGACGTGACAGGGTATAGAAGGAACACAACAATGAAGTGATTCAAGAAGTACACTTATATGACAAAGCAAACAGAAAATAAAATTCAGAAATGCAAATAGTTTAAGGTTGTTCTGTTAGTACCCGTTGAATGGTCGGTCAGTGGAGATTGTTTTGCCTTGCCCTGCTCTGCTACCTATCATATGTCACCAGCCACAATAACTTCAATGCGTCTCAATTAGACTAACCAAAACCTGAAACTGTGAGATATGATTAAGAGAAAGCCCACAAGCACCTAGCAATTTCTGAATAGAAAATACACGTGGCAGAACCATATTCCTCATTTACTTTACTTTACTTTCTTCTCTCTCTTCACCATTCTATCTTACTTTTACCCTAACAATTTTTCCACCATAGAATACAACACCGGCGTGCGCACATAACTCTTCACCGCGGTATTAGATAATAAATCGAGTTCACAAGCCCATGTTATTTTTAACAAATTTAGTCAATAATAATAAAAAAATTCCTTTTTATTATAAATATAACATCATCTACCCGGCACTTGCCCCTGCAACATTTTCTAATGTTCCTTGAAATCTTATTGTGTATAAGTGAATGCATAACAGATAAATTCATTAATAGAACAAGTATATGATTGACTAATGGATATCAACACAGTTTAAACAAGGCTACTCAACCATACATCACACTTAAACCTCCAAAACGTGATGAAACTGATCATGTATAAAATAAGAGTAAAAGAGTTTAGCGCGAGAGCTTTTATAAAAAAAAAGAAATAAGAGTAAAAGATAAGGAAGAAAAAAGAATGAACACACAACACCAAAAGTTTGGATTTAAAAATCATACGGAGTCCTCCCAAATTTCAATACAGAAATAGGGACTACTAAAGAGACAGTGAATGTTACATATAATCTTTTCTGCATTGATTTTTCCTTGTAATGATATAACAACATGATAAATGAACTACACCCTCTACTGCATTATTTGACAAACACATTAAAACTTTATTTTATATTATACGAGGGACATCTTTGTTTTTGGGGTCTGACAGTGTACATTGACACACGTATGACTGAAGTATTTCATTTAAAAAGATATTTTTTTTTAGTTTCTAACAATTTTAATATAATTTCAACACAATTTTTAAAAAAAAACATTACTTATTATATAAATTTTTATTATAATTATAAAAATAAAGAATAAATACCAAATATAATCTGAAATATTTAAATTATATATTTTTTATATTGAGAATATTTTTATTTATTCTCCTATCTAATCTTCATATAATGTAAAATTTGTTAAAGTAGTTAATTTTTTTCTTTAAATAAATTTTAATTAAAGTATTTTTTTAATGATGACAATAATCTCCTTATCATATAATGTAATATATAAATTTGTATCCCTTATTCTATATTTTGAAAATTATTGATGTCGAAGTGTCATTTGATATACGTATGAGTGTTTATTTCTTTCTCTTCTTGTTCCACTTTCTTGTTAAGAATATAGACTTTAGGTTTTTACCATTCAGTCAACAATAAATACCTATTATTATGGAATTTAATTTAGTTTTAGGATTTGATTACTCATGGACAGTTTTGCTACTGTTACTAATGGGTAGTTATAATATTGTTTAGGTTATTCTATAAAGGCTATATAATAACCATCTATTATTCAATAAAAGTGAGCATTTTCTCTCATTATATCTACTCTTAAAAAAGGGCTTCTCTATTTTTTTTAACATTTGGTATCAGAGCTCCATTACGAAACCTGATTAAACCTAAAAGCAACAGTCTTCTACGAGAGAAAGTCATGTCAGAAAGTTCATTGGTGCAGCCAACGATAACGAAATTTGATGGGCACTATGATCATTGGGCAATGCTCATGGAAAAATCTTCTGCGCTCTAAAGAGTATTGGGGCGTGGTTGAAAATGAGGTTCTTGCAGCAGCAGAAGGTGTTGGCCTCGCAGATGCCCAGAGAAAACACATTGACGATCAGAAGTTGAAAGATTTGAAAGCAAAGAACTATCTATTTCAAGCATTAGATCGTTCTATCTTGGAGACGATCATTCATAAGGATATAGCAAAGAACATATGGGATTCTTTAAAGCAAAAATATCAAGGTTCATCCCGGGTTAAGTGTGCACACTTACAAGCTCTTCGAAAGGAGTTTGAAATTCTTCACATGAAGGAAGGTGAATCTGTGAATGAGTATTTTGCTCGGACCCTTACCATAGCCAACAAGATGAAAGTAAATGGTGAGAACAAGGGAGACGTTGTTGTAGTTGAAAAGATTTAAGATCCTTAACTCCCAAATTTGATTATGTTGTGTGTTCCATTGAGGAGTCTAAGGATACTGACACCTTGACCATTGACGAGTTGCAAAGCAGCCTGCTCGTGCATGAACAACGCGTGAGTTATCATATAGAAGAAGAACACGCTTTGAAGATTACTTACGCAACACAAAATGGAGGAAGGGGTCGAGGTCGTGGCAGAGGAAGAGGATGGGGACGAGGTAGACAAAGCTTCGACAAGGCCACAGTATAGTGTTATCGTCACAAGGCCATTTTCAATGGGAATGTCCAAGCAAAGAGGAGGCTAACTATGCAGAAACTGAAGAAGCAATGTTACTGATGGCTTACATGGATATGAATAAAGCCCATACAACAAATGTGTGGTTTCTTGACTTAGGGTGCAAAAATCATATGTGTGGGAAGAAGGAATATTTCTCAGATTTTGATGAAAGTTTTAGAGAATCGGTGAAGTTGGGTAACAACGCAAGCATGGTCGTATCAAGTAAGGGTAATATACCGCTACAAGTAAATGGAATAGCACAGATAATTACAGAGGTATTCTATGTTTCAGAAGTGAAGAACAATTTGTTAAGTATTGGGCAATTACAAGAAAAAGGGCTTACGATTGTGTTTCAAAATGAAAAATGTAAGGTGTTTCACCGTGAGAGAGACTTAATCATGGAGACCAAGATGACTTCAAATCGAATGTTTATACTCCATGCTATATCACATCCTATAGCATCTACTTGTTTCAATACAATTACAGAAGATATGGGGCAACTTTGGCATTGTAGATATGACCACTTGAGCTTTAAAGGCTTGAAGACTGTACAACAGAAGAAGATGGTGAATGGATTACCACAACTTAAGTCTCCCTTGAGACTTTGTAAAGATTGTCTGGTGGGTAAGCAACTACGACACTCGTTTCCAAGGAAGAGCACTTGGCGAGCTTCATTTGTAGAGACTTTGTGCATGCTGACATTTGTAGACCGATCACACCCATTTCTAACAGCAAGAAATCGTATTTGATTACTTTCACTGATGATTTTAGTAGAAAAACATGGGTCTATTTTTAATAGAGAAATCAGAAGCCTTTGCTGTTTTTAAAAATTTTAAGGCTCAAGTTGAGAATGAAACAAACTCATTTATTAGAGCCTTACGTATGGATCGAGGAGGAGAGTTTACATCACAAGAATTCAATAATTTTTGTGAAGTAAATGGTATTCACAGACAATTGACAGTTGCATACACACCACAACATAACAGAGTTGCGAAACGAAATAATAGAACTATTATGAATATGGTTCGTAGTATGATTTTTGCAAAGAAACTTCCAAATAGTTTTTGGCCTGAAGCAATCAATTGGATCGTGCATGTATTGAATCGCAACCCAACATTAACTATAAAAAATAAAACCCCAGAAGAAGCTTGGAGTGGAGCCAAGCCTTCAGTCGAGCATTTTAGAGATTTTGGTTGTATTGCTCATGTTCATGTGCTTGACAACAATAGAACCAAGCTAGATGATAAGAGCTTAAGTTGTGTTTTATTGGGAGTTAGTGAAGAATCAAAGGGTTATCGACTTTATGATCCAACTTTTCAAAGGATCATAATAAGTCGGGTTGTTGTATTCGAAGAAGACATGAAGTGGGATTGGGATAAGATCTATGAAGGATCCATTATGTGCGAATTGGAATGGGGTGATAGTGAGGAGGATACAATTACGTATGACGAAAATGAAAAGGAGAGTGAATCTGATCTCGAAGCCGATATAGAAGGGGAAAATTTTTCCTCTGAATCTTTGACAAACATGAGCTTTCCTAGCTCAACTGAAGAAATGAATAGAAGACCACCAGTCTGGATGAGAGACTATACAATAGGGGAAGGTCTTTTTGAATAAGATAATGAAGCTCATTTAGCCATACATGCAGCTACTGATCCTATTCACTATGAAGATGCCTTGAAAAGTGAGAAATGGAGGCACACCATGGATTTGGAAATAGAAGCAATAAACAAAAATGGGACATGGGAATCGACGGAATTACCCGAGGGAGGAAAGAAGGTTGGAGTAAAATGGATCTATAAGACTAAATTCAATGAAAGTTGAGATGTTGACAAATACAAGGTCAAGCTTGTAGTAAAGGGGTATACTCAACAACAAGGGGTAGACTATAATGAAGTATTTGCACTTGTGGCACGTATGGAGATAATTTGTTTGGTAGTAGCACTTGCAGCTCAAAGAGGATGGTCCATCCACCAGCTAGACGTAAAATCTGCGTTTTTACATGGAGAGTTAAATGAAGAGGTCTTTGTGGAGCAACCCTGCAGTTATGTGCAAAAGGAAGATGAACATAAGGTTTACAAATTAAAAAAGGCACTCTACGAACTTAAGCAAGCCCCATGTGCTTGGTATGGCCGTATAGAAGCCTATTTCATGAAGGAAGGTTTTGAGAAGTGTGACTATGAGCATACGTTGTTCATCAAGACAAGAAAAAAAAGGCAAATTGTTAATTGTAAGTCTTTATGTTGATGATCTTATTTTTACTGGAAATGATGAGTTGATGTTTACAAAGTTTAAAGCTTCCATGAAGCATGAGTTTGATATGGCAGATCTTGGTAAGATGAGGTATTTCCTTGGTCTTGAAGTCATGCAAAGATTTGATGGTGTTTTTATCGGTCATAAGAAGTATGCATTGGAGGTGCTAAAACGGTTTGGAATGGACAACAGTAACTTTGTTCATAATCCTATTGTTCTTGGCTATAAACTCATGAAAGATGAAGATGGAGTAAAGGTGGACAAGACTTACTATAAAGAGGTTGTGGGTAGTCTAATGTACTTCACAGCAACTCGATCAGACATGATGTTTGTGGTAAGTCTTATTTAGGTATATGGAGAACCCTACTGAACTTCATTTACAAGCAACAAAAAGGGTCCTGAGATATTTGAAGGGAACAACTGGGTTGGGTATTGTTCTCGCCGGCTCGAAGTCGGTCGGAATCCGGATGAGCTCCTGATGGTCTCCCTTCAAGCTTTAGCAGTTCAGCTTCTAGAGAACAAATGGGGGCTCCTCCTGCGATTACACTCCGACGCTCAAGTCGGTAAGAGCATAAAATTTTGTATATCTAGTGAGTATAATGTAAAAAAGCAAGTTGAGATACTCCCTGAGGGTGGTTGTCTATTTATAAGGCCTTACGGGCTTTTTCTTTTGGACTCTCATTTCTTCGGATATTAACATGTCATATTCAGGTAACTTTTCCTAAAATCTTAATATATCGGGATGATTTTGTCATATAATCGAGGCAGTTATGCAATGTAATCAGGAATATCAAGCGAGTCAAAGTATTTAGACAATATAATTAAGGATATTGTGCAAGTAAATCAGAGTATTTAAGCGATATAATCAGAGTATTTAATATAATTAAGGATATTGTTCAGGTAAATCGAAGTATTTAAGAGATATAATCAAAGTATTTAAGTGATATAATTAAGGATATTGTTCAGGTAAATCGGAGTATTTAAGCGATATAATTAAGGATATTATGCAATTAAACTGGGGTTTTCGTTAAATCCGAGGAAACCATCTAATTTTGCGAAGACTGTCCGAATTGGGCTTAGGCCAGCCAACCTTCTCGTCCTGATTCCTATCAGGTCCAATCGGCCCAAAAAGCTGGCAAACCCAATCGGCCCAATTCCCGGTAGTATCGGGACGGTACACAGCCCCCCAGACTTGAGCGGAGTTCGCAAGGCGTAAAGGCTTTGGGGCATGAGGTCATCACCATCGGCCCAAAAGTTGGCAAACCAAATCGACCCAATTCCTAGTAGTATCGGGACGGTACACAACCCCCCAGCCTTGAGTGGAGTTCGCGAGGTGTAAAGACTTTGGGGCATGAGGTCATCTCCATCGGCCCAAAAGTTGGCGAACCCAATCGGCCCAAAGCTTAACAACCCGATCGGTATCTTTCCTTTCATGACTTTGGGCGGGAGATTTTGGGATTTTCGAGTACCGTGACGCCTGCGTTGCCTTCTCGAGGTTGTCACTTCTGAGTGACATGAGCGGTCAGGCATTTATTACTCCTGACACGTGGTGGTCATTAACTGGGCAGCGCTTCAGATTTGTTTTCTACTTCTTCTTCACCGTTTTTTGGCCTTCAAAAACTTAGTTTCCTTTACTTGAGGCTCTCCTTTCCTTCTGTGCCTATCTCCCTTCCATTTTTTTGGTGTCTCCGATAAGCGTCCCATGGGTATGCTCCTTGAATCCTCGCTTTTTCATTTGATCTTTGTTTGTGCTTTGTTGTGTATGCTCATGAATTATACTGCTATGTTTCCCTAGGCAAGGAAAGATCTTTTAAAAGAGGTCTCACTATATTCGTCTTCTTCCCTGCTTGAGAAGTTTCGTGAAGCAAACTCTCTTAGCAAAAGGGAGGAAAGTTTTATCGAGACTCAAGCTTGTTACGAAGGTGAGCCCGTGTGTAATGATGAGGGCGGTGATCCTCAAGGTTCCTTTTGTTTTTTCTATGAAACCTGCTTTACTAGGCTAGGTCTTCGCCTTCCTTTAGATTCGTTTGAGAAAGAGATTTTAACCGAGCTGAACGTGTCGTCAGCACAGTTACATCCGAACAGTTGGGCTTTTATTCGCGCTTTTCGCACTCTTTTCGGCTATCTCGGTTTTACTCCGACTTTAAATATATTTTTTTACTTTTTTTAGTACAAGACCTCCTCTAGGAAGTTGTGGACCTCTTTGAAAAATGTGGGTGGTAGGGGTACTCCTTCAACTCTTGGAATTCCTTTTCACATTCGATGGTCCATTGGAAACGTTCGCTCTTCTTCAGGCAAGCGAAGTAGGGGTAGCTCTTCTCCCCGCTTACTGATAGGAAACGGGATAGCACCGTCATTCGTCCGGTGAGGCGTTGGACTTCTTTTATGCTGGTGGGACTTTTCATGTTGATCAAGGTCGTGCACTTTTCAGGATTGGCCTCTATCCCTCTCTCGGTCATTAGAAAGCCGAGGAATTTTCCTGCTCGTACGCCAAATACACATTTATCAGGGTTTAGCTTTAAATGGTGCTTGCCAATCGTCTAGAAAATTTCTTCGAGGTCGATCAAATGCGATTGTTCCGTGTCTGATGTTACCACCATATCGTCTACGTAGGCGTGGATGTTTCTCCCGAGCATAGGTTGGAGGATTCTGTCCATCAAACGCTTGTATGTTGCCCCCGCATTCTTGAGATCGAAAGGCATCAGTTTGTAACAGTAATTGGTCGTTTCGGCCATGAAGGCGGTTTTATCTTCGTCAGATGGGTGCATGCGTATTTGGTTATATCCGGAGAAGGCGTTCATAAAACTTATGTAACCGTGGCCCGACGCGTTATCTACCAGCACATCGGTGTTCGACAGAGGATAGGAATCTTTTGGGCATGCGTTATTAAGGTCTGTGAAATCCATGCACATCCTCCATTTTCCGTTGGCCTTTTTCACCATTACCACGTTGGACAACCATGTCGGGTATTGAATTTCTCTTATGTGATCTGCTTCTACTAATTTGTTGGTTTCTTCCTGAATCGCCAACTTCTTCTCTTCATTATACTTCCTCCTCCTTTGGGCAACCGGCCTCGCCTGTGGGTCAATCATCAATCGGTGAGATAAAAAGTCAGGATCGATACCTGGCATGTCGGCAGCCGACCAGGCAAAGGCGCTCATGTTTCTCGACAATACTTCCCGCAGAGCTTTTTCGAAAGACCCCTCTACCGATCCTCCCAGATTGAATTTCTTGCCATTTATATTGATTTCTTTTACCTCACCAACCGGCTCTAGTCGTCCTTCTCGTTGGTCCATCCTTCGGTCAACTTCCAGGTCTGAAAGCCTTTTTGAGGTTACGATAGTGTATGACCCCTTCTGAGTTTTTAAGCTATTTTTGTAACACTTTCTGGCCGCTTTCTGGTCTACCTTTAAAGTGATCACCGACCCGAATGGTGAGGGTAGCTTCATCTTAAGGTGGGCAGTGGAGGGGACTGCCCCAAGCTTATTAAGTGAGGGTCAGCCTAGTAGCAAGTTATATGATGATGCGGTGTTCACCACAATGTATTTGATGGTGATGGTGCTCGCATCTATCTCATCAGCGAAAGTCGTTCGGAGCTCCACATAGCCTCGTACTTCCACCTGCCCCCCGTTAAAACCAACTAATGTTCTGTTGAAGGGCTTTAGCTAGTCTTTCGGTATTTGTAGGCCCTCAAAGGTATTCAGGAACATCACATCTGTTGAGCTTCCTTGGTCAACAAGTACTCGGTGTACGTTTCATCCCATTATGATTACTGTTATTACAACGGGGTCGTTTTCATGAGGGGAAACGTCTGCTTTGTCCGCGCTTGAGAAATATATGATCGATTCGGGTACTGGCTTCAATTCTGAGATCTTGCATATTAGCTCCCCCCAAGAGTAGCGTTTCCGACTCGCTGCCGATGTCCCACCCCCTGAAAATCCGCCAGCAATAGTGTTGAAATCTCCCAGTATGGGGGTGACGTGGTCGTTGTCCTTTGGTGTTGTACCGCGAGATGACACTTCTTTCTCTTTGGTCTGTATATACTGCTTGAGGTGGCCGATTTCTACTATTCCGGCTAGTTGGAATATCAAGGCTTGACATCTTTCTGTGTCGTGACCCCGTGTTTGGTGAAATACACACCAGGCGGACCAGTTATATCCCAAAATGCGGTCGGTTTTCCTTGGTTGTTCTAACCTGGAAGATATAGCTGAATCATCCAGAAGGCGCTTTAGCGGAACAGTGAAAACTGGTAGGGCTGGAGGTATCGGTAGACGGGGGACACCTTTTCTCTCTTCCACTTTCTGCACCACATAGGGTACGTATCTCTTGTCTGTTCGTCTGGCGATGTTAGTCTCAGTTGCTCTAGGTTGGGCTTCTCGGGGGCGCTCTTTGTATTTTGCCTCGCCGTGGCGCTCGTGTGCCCTCTTTTGACGAATTGCCTCTTCAGTAGCTATATGGACTGAGGCACGTTCTCGGACCTCCGTCATGGATACCGCCCTATTTCTTAGCAGCTAATCACTGAACGGGTTTGCCCACAATCCCTTCACAAAGGCGTCTATAACCATCTCGTCCCGCGGGTTCTGCACGCATACGAATATTTCGCAAAAACGATTAAGATATTCTTTAAGCGGTTCACCCTCCTTTTGCCTGACATCGAACAGATCAGCCATTCGCGGTGGTTTCACCACATTGGCCGCGAATTGTTCCCCAAACAGCTTGGAAAACTCTTGAAATGATCGGATGGTTCCATCTGGTAGACCGCTAAACCACTTTAAGGTTGTCCCGGTAAAGGTGCCTTGAAGCATTTTGCATCTGATGGCGTCTGAGCCCCCCGAGATCAGCATTTGGGCTTGGAAGGCCTTCAGGTGAGTCTCGGGGTCTTCCGAGCCTGAGAAAGCAGGCATTTTTGGCATCATGTACTGTGGGGGAATCGGTTCTTCCATGATGGCCTGAGAGAAAGGACGGGGGTCCCTCCGCCATCTCCCTTGAGTTCGGTCTGCGGGTTCTACATCCATTCTCCCTTGGAATGTCCTTCTTAGATCCTCATTGACTTTCTGCAGCTCTTCGTGTGCCCGAATGGCTTCCTCCATTAATCGTCTGGAGGCTTCGGCTTCATCTCTCAACCTTTGTTGTTCGGTTGCAGATTCTTCCCGGAGAAGTTCCTGAGTGGCTTGGAGCTCCTCGACTTGTCTTCTTGACTCCTCATTCTCACGGTATAACGTGCGCATTGTCTCCATTACCTGTTGTAATGTGACCACCTCTTTGGCTTCAGGTGCTAGTGTTTGTCTGGTCCTCATGACTCGTATCTTTCTGATATATCGGGAATGGTTGTGGGAACCGTTTTACCGGGCCCCACGGTGGGCACCAAATGTTCTCGTCGGCTCAAAGTCGGTCGGAATCCAGATGAGCTCTTGATGGTCTCCCTTCAAGCTTTAGTAGTTCAGCTTCTAGAGAACAAATGGGGGCTCCTCCTACGATTACACTCCGACGCTCAAGTCAGTAAGAGCATAAAATTATGTATATCTAGTGAGTATAATGTAAAAAAGCAAGTTGAGATACTCCCTGAGGGTGGTTGTCTATTTATAAGGCCTTACGGGCTTTTTCTTTCGGACTCTCGTTTCTTCGGATATTAACATGTCATATTCAGGTAACTTTTCCTAAAATCTTAATATATCGGGATGATTTTGTCATATAATCGAGGCAGTTATGCAACATAATCAGGAATATCAAGCGAGTCAAAGTATTTAGACGATATAATTAAGGATATTGTGTAAGTAAATCAGAGTATTTAAGCGATATAATTAAGGATATTGTGCAATTAAACTGGGGTTTTCGTTAAAACCGAGGAAACCATCTAATTTTGCTAAGACTGTCCGAATTGGGCTCAGGCCAGCCAGCCTTCTTGTCCTGATTCCTATCAGGTCCAATCGGCCCAAAAAGCTGGCAAACCCAATCGGCCCAATTCCTGGTAGTATCGGGACGGTACACAGCCCCCCAGCCTTGAGCGGAGTTCGTGAGGCGTAAAGGCTTTGGGGCATGAGGTCATCACCATCGGCCCAAAAGCTGGCAAACCAAGTCGGCCCAATTTTTGGTAGTATCGGAACGGTACAGGTATTTTTTATAGGAAGGGAGAAGATGATAAATTTGTTGCTTACATTGACAGTGATTATGCTGGAGATTTGGATGAAAGGAAAAGTACTTCAAGTTATGTGTTCTTATTGAGTTTAGGAGAAGTTTCATGGTCATAAAAAAAAAAAAAAACAATAGTAAGTTTATCTTTCATCGAGGCAGAATTTATTGTTGCAGCTTCATGTGCATGTTAGGCATTATGGTTAAAAGGAGTGTTGGAAAAGCTGGGTCAGAATCAAGCCAATCCAACTATTATTTATTGTGATAGCATTTCTACAATCAAACTCTCAAAGAACCCAATTATGCATGGTTGCAGTAATGACATAGATGTGCGGTTTCATTTCCTTCGAGAGTTCACAAAGGCAGGTTCTGTGGTATTGGTACATTGTGGCACAAAGGAATAGTTGGCTCTAAGAGGTATTAGGAGTTTGTTATGAGAAAGAGATAAATTGAATTCTAACATTCAATTTAAGAGAGGAATTGTTAAGATTATAGATGTTAGATTTTTACCATTCAGTCAACAATAAATACCTATTATTATGGGAGTTAATTCAATTTTAGAATTGATTAGTCATGGACAGTTTTGTTGTTTTTACTAGTGGGCAGTTATAATATTGTTTAGGTTATTCTGTAAAAACTATATAATAGCCATTTATTATTCAGTGAAAGTGATCACTTTCTCTCATTATATCCATTCTTTAAAAAAAATATAGTGTCTCTATTTTTAACATTCCTCTTCTCCCATTGTCAGTGAATTTATAGACACGTGAAATTGAAGAATACACTATAAATCTGCAAAGGGTCTCATCAATTAAGGAAATAAATGTCAAATTTAGAAAACAAGTTTTTCTTCCTAGAGACAATAGTGGAGGAATGTATTAATTAAATTAATTGTCTGCATCATCTTCACATATATTAATTGGACTCAATTCTGAATTTTAAACACCTAAAATGTAATATTCACCTCATTTAAGAAGAAAAACAACAACTTTGATACTCTCCATCATCTTGTCTACCACCACTTTGTTATCATATCTATTAAGTGTATCCCACCCATTGTATATGTGTAGGTGAAAGTATAAATAAAAAAATATCTTATCTAAAAGTAAATATAATTATAAGTTTTTTTTTTTTGTTTTCAATAACAAGTTCTACGATTTTTAGCTTGATCAAATATTCTTCTTTTAGATATTGTGAAATTTAAAGAAAAATAATTAATTTTAGTGATGAATTCATGCTTATAAGTGTTAAATGGTATATCTATGATTATAAAAAAAAGGCTTAATAAACTTTTAAGTTCAATTTACATTTTTTTCAATTAAACTTCTATTAACACTACAAGAAAACTATGAAATAAAAACCAATTTAAAAAAAAAATAGTTGTTATAATAACTAAATTAGAGACCATTTTAAAAACTAAAAATTAATGATTTCTAAATTAGTTTATATTATTGTTAAATAATTTTTAAATTGATATTTAATTAGCTTTTAACTACCAATTATTTAGATTTTAAATTTGGTAGCAAAAACTTTGGTTGCTAATTAGATACCAATTTAGAAATCATTTAACAATAATTGAAACTAATTTAGAAATCAAAAAATTTTTAGTCTTTAAAATGTTCACTAATTTAGTTACTATAACAATTAATTTTTTTTTATCTAAAATTGATTTCTATTACATGATTTTCTTTTAGTATAAAAAATTATTTTATAAAATATATAAAAGTTATATATTTGTCACTTGAATTCATTCTGTTTAATTTTATCATAAAGTAAAAGTTGGATTTTGAAGTCTCAAGCCCAACACTCAAACCTGAAACATGAACAACAGTACAAATAAATATCTAGAATTCTAAATACCATTTTTATTATCCATTTTAATGTTGTGCTTGAAAGTGCAAAACCAAACAGTCATGTTATTCCTGATAATGGTAAATATTCAATTGAAAAATATTAAAAATTTATAATTTCAATAGAATAAATTTTTTAAACAGAAAATAAATTTAAAATACTCAAATTTATAAAAAGATTTAAAACTTAATTATGTTTTTTTTTTAGTTTTCGTGTGGATAATACGACAAAATCAAAACGATAAATTATTTAATTGAAAATAAAATAATTTGAATATTTTTAGAGTAATTTTTTTATTTTAATAAATATTCAATTGAAAATATTTAAATTTATAAGAGAGTTAAAATTTAATTAAGCTTAAAAATTACATTGATTAAAAAGACATGAACAAAATTAATTGTTTTTTGTTTTTTTTATAGTGAAAACTTTCATTTAAAGAAAATAAATACTTGCTTGAAAATGGTATAAATTAACTAGTGACTTTAATTTGAAAAATAGTATCTACATGTAATGCATTTTAATTTAACTAAATGTGACCAACCAAGTGTTAACAACTAATTAAATGTAAATTGCAATTGAAAATAAATTACAAAACACATAAATTGGACAATTAATTTATACAAAATATTTATAAAAGCCAAATTCTTCCCTGTACCTCCAATTTTTTTAAATTTTAACAATATTATTCTAATTATGGTGGAAAGTGGAGTGTCTCTTCTTTAGTTTTAAGTGGTAGTGATTGTTTGTGATGGCGGGTGGTGATGTTGGTGGTTAAGATAAATTTGAGAGACTTTTACTTGTGTTTTTGTTTGCTTTTTTTTTATATTTTTTAGAAGTCACAAACATTTAAAAAAAAATCAACTAGGTGAAAAAGTGGAGTACAAAATTAAAAAAAAAAAATACTTTCACACTAAGAAATGTCAAATACAATGAATTTTTTTGTTAATTCTCTCACACATGCTCAAATGATGAAACTACTGTCTCAAAAGTTATTGTTAACTAAATGTGACCAACCAAGTGTTAACAACTAATTAAATGTAAATTGCAATTGAAAATAAATTACAAAACACACAAATTGGACAATTAACTTATACAAAATATTTATAAAATCCAAATTCTCCCCTGCACCTCCAACTTTTTTTTAATTTTAACAATATTATTCTAATTATGGTGGAGTGTCTCTTCTTTAGTTTTAAGTGGTAGTGGTTATTTGTGGTGGCAGGTGGTGAACGTTGGTGGTTGAGATAAATTTGAAGGATTTTTACTTGTGTTTGTGTTTGCTTTTTTTCTTTTTTTTTTGAAGTCATAAACATTGAAAAAAAAATCAACGAGGTGAAAAAGTAAAAATAAAATTACACTAAGGAATATCGAATACCGTAAATTTTCTCGTTAACTCTCTCACACATGCTCAAATGATGAAACTATTCTCTCAAAAGTTATTGTTGAAAAAGAATGCAAGTGTTGCGGCTGAAAGGGAGATATGAGGGTACGAGAGTGCAACTAAGGTTATTTAAAAATGTGAGGTTATGTTTCATTTAGAATTATTTAAATTTTAAAAAAATGAAGTTAAAATTGACTTTTCACAGTAATATGGAGGTGCATGGATAAGTTATGGAGGTGAAGGGAGAATTTTCCTTTATAAAATTGCAAACAACATGAAAGTAAATAAAAATGGTTAAATATGTTTTTTTTGTCCTTGTACTTCTATACAAAATTGATTTTTGTTTCTAGTTCAAATTTTGGACCTTATAGAAAACTATTGTAATAGATATTTATCCGTGTTTTTTTCCATAACAAATGAATTTGCAATATCTTTACATATCATTAAATATAAGCAATTAAAAATAAAGTAAATCATAAGAATATTAAATATTTGAGAAAATAAATATAAACTAAAGACAAATAAGAGAATTGAAAAGATGAATGCTAAAGAACACATATTAAGCATTTTTATTACTATTCTCATTCGTGTACATTATAATCAGTATTTGTAAACTATATTTTTTAATCCAAAATTCATACCCGAAAATGTTTCTATTTATAACATTAGTTTGCTATTATTACTACCTCTAACAAGTACATAACATATTTAATTACTACACTACGTCCACAGTTACATTATTACACGAAGCAATACACATTATCTGACTAATTTAATCACTTAATTAACATTTATCTCACACTACTTACTACTTGTGATTTCTGTAACTATGTTCTTAACAACATAGTTCTTTTATCAAACACCTGGATATATTTAAAATTTAGTAGATTTTTATTGTTGATTCTCCTGTATTGTTACCTTCACCAATTTTTTGTTTTGAAAAAAATTGACCAACCACATTTGTATTTCACCCTTGTTGATTTTTCATTTTTATAAAAAAGACGTATCAAACACACAACAACTAAAAAAAAGTATTTTAACTATACATTTACATAGAATATGTCTCAAAGAATGCACTTAGATGTCATTTAAACGTTTTTATTAAAGACCCAGAAACAGTGAGGAATTTCACATGTTAGTGAAAACCTTTTATGAATTTCTGAAAATAATTTGTTAATTTTTTTTAGGAAAATATTTATTTATAATAGTCCAAGAATTAATAAAATTAAAATAAATTATGTTGCTTATTAAATTATCTTCTAACAACAATTGAAATCTATTTTTGTATAGTTAAATAATAGAATAAAAAGTATTATATGTCCTAAAATACACCACCATAGTAAAATTAAATTACGAGAATCCTTTGATATTTTTTTTCCAAGATTTACAAGTACTTAATACTGAAAAGATGTTGAAACCCTCACAATGAAAAAAAAAGCAAAAACAATACAAGAAAAATAAAAGAAATATAGAAGATGGAATATTTGTCACCAAGACTAAAGTGTTTGTAAGTAGTATTCATTTTCTAAGGTTAATTGAACAATATTTAATTCTCAAATCAATATAGAAGAAATGTTAACACGCTATTGTAACATCACCTGTGTAGCACTCCTTTTCAAGGAGTTGTTATTTTATCTCATTGTTTTTCACTCATATTAAATTATAGATCTCAAATCTAAATGTAATTCTCCAAACCAAAACATAAAAGTTGAAAAAAATATTCTATTATGTGAGACAAGATTATTTCCCGATCTATTAACTGTTATTTCCATAAGAAAGCTATTATTAAACCATTGACCTTAAGTTGGATGACTTTCCATAAAACCAAGACTGTGTGAAACATTTGTCATTATAACAAATAATAATTAATGGAGTAAACATATTTTAATGATTAAATAATAATTTTAAGTACTCATAATAAATAAATATATAATTTTTGGAAACCATGAACAAAACCACTTCACTTTTTCTTAGAAGTAACATATCAATGCAATATGGGAGGGAAGCAGCAACCTACGGGTGGCGGTCTCGTCACTGTCCCAATCCGAATGGAGTGATCCTTGTAAGGGATGTCTTATTGTCTGTGACCGGCTATAGCCTATTGCCTAATTCCTCGTTTGCATCGCCTTGATTGACACGTTGTTCCCAAAATTAAGCACTATAAATCTCGACACTTGCCAAGTACTCCAACGCTATCTCTCAACCCAACCCTTTCATTTTCATTTTCATTTTCATTTTTCAATCACTTCACTGTCACCATGGAAAGTGGAGGCTTTCATGGCTACCGCAAGCTCCCCAACACCACCTCTCCTGGTAACCATTAAAATATTTATGTGGATAACACTACCAATATTTTTATTATCTCTCTCTCTCTCTCACACACACACATGCTCATTTTTATTTTTATTTTTGTCATTTCTAATCAATTTTTGTTTTAATATTTGAACTTCATATGTGACTCCAGCAGTAGTATACATAAATATACTTCTGAAATGTATCTATGTATATTTAATGTACAGTAGCTGTCTTGGTGATTCTACCATGCATGTAAGCTATTTCTCTTTTCAGTCTTCACCTAATTTTCTTGCCAAATCCACTGACCCGTGATGTCATTTAGTGGATTCAGCTCTTTCATTAATTTCCAGCATTTAATTTCCTGATCTCTTTCTTTTGCGCAAAATCTGCATATCCTATATATAGATAGTAAATAGATATGTGTGTATTACTTTGAAATAATAATAGTTTTGCGCAGTCCATTTTTTTCTTCATCGTTTTCCCTATTCTAAGGCCTAATCTGAGTGCCCTGGTGTCTCTTCCACCCTGCGTAGTGGTTTCAGTAAAGCAACCAGGTGAAATGAAGATGATGACAATAGTGGGTTATGGCTTTACATTTTAGAATAGAACAAGTGGCACGCATGCATGCATGCAGTTACTGACTTGCTTGTTACAAGTGGCATTCATGCATTCTCCAGCATCATACATCAGAATACAAGGATCTGTCTCCTTCCCGCCCAAAACAAGGCCATGGTGTGTTGGATGGACAAATATATATCAACATGCATCATGCAGTTCCTATCCGACCATAAATACTTTTGAACAAGCCCTAAGTTCTGTAACTTTTCAAGGCCCTTCTTTTTTTTATCATATATCATGCCTTCTCTTGAACACTGGTTTTCTCTCTAAGTGGCATCTGGATAGATGAACTGTTTTCATTTTTTTCCTTCAAATAAAAGTTTATCTCCGCTTGAGAAGTGTCTCGTTGTTGAGATACCAAAGTTTCAAACAAAAAACGAGTGTGGACCATCCTGGTGCGTTACATGCAGATGCAGCCAGCCCCTTGTCTTTGAAATGCGTTTCACACTGACGAATGCATGAAAACAAAATAAAGCCGTGAAAAAGAGGACCGTTTATTTGAATCCTCTCTCCTCTTTAATATTAATCTTATGACTTCAGAGCTGTTTTTTGTCCTTTTCCCCATATATATTCCTCTTCTCAAGAAAGCACAACTTGAAGCTCTCAAGTGAGTCTCACTCCTTTTACTCCTTTCGGTCATATCAGTTTCACACCTTCGTTAAAACCTGACGTGTATTCCCTAACTTTATCTATCCACCACCGATTCATTTTCAGGCAGTTTTTTCGGTAACATAAAATGAATGAAAAAGTATTATGTATGCGCACATAACCTTAACCTTCACGTATTCACAGGGTTGAAGCTGTCAGTGTCAGACATGAACAACGTGAACACGAGTAGGCAGGTAGCAGGAGACAACAACCACACAGCGGATGAGAGCAACGAATGCACTGTGAGGGAGCAAGACCGTTTCATGCCAATTGCAAATGTGATCAGGATCATGCGAAAGATTCTTCCTCCACATGCCAAGATCTCAGATGATGCCAAAGAAACAATTCAAGAGTGTGTGTCTGAGTACATCAGCTTTATCACCGGAGAGGCAAACGAGCGTTGCCAGAGGGAACAACGCAAGACCATAACTGCTGAGGACGTGCTTTGGGCCATGAGCAAGCTTGGATTTGATGATTACATGGAGCCACTGACCATGTACCTTCACAGGTATCGTGAGCTTGAGGGTGACCGAACCTCCATGAGAGGTGAATCATTGGGGAAGAGGACTATTGAATACGCCCCTATGGGTGTTGGCGTTGCTACTGCTTTTGTGCCACCACAGTTTCACCCAAATGGATACTATGGTCCTGCCATGGGAGCTTACGTTGCGCCACCAAATGCTGCGTCCTCTCATCACCATGGAATGCCAAATACTGAACCGAATGCTCGCTCCATGTGAATTGATGATGATGATGATGAGGAGGAGGAGGAGGAGGAGGAAGACGACGAGTGTTGAGTTAGTAGAAGAAGAATACTTTAATTAATTAGCTTAACTCTCGGTAATTAGAGTACTGTTGTTGAGGGTACGTAGTAAACCTTATAATTAAGGGGATGGATGGGATTAAGGAGTTCTGATATTCCTAATCCTAATCAGGCCTAAGTTAATATTATGTAATAACTCTGCTTATGTTTTTGGATTTTCTGATGTTGTTTAATGCTGTTTGTCTGTTGTCCCTTAAAGTTGCCACGCTTTCAGCCACGAAAAATGTGATACTTGCTAGTTAGGAACGCTGATTAACAAATAAAATATTGTTGATATGTTTATTCAAATTACAATTAGAAAGAAAGATAACTTTTTCTTAAATGGAGAATTTCGAAATTTTATTGGCTCCTTTCAAATTTATTTGCACTTGTGAAATTAATATTTTTCCAAATAAAAATTTGCACTTGTTGTTATGAAACCTGAAAGTTTGTTTGCATAAACACAACACTAAAAGTTGATGAATTTCAACTAGTTAAAGCAACGTTGATTTTAATTGAAAAAGCAAAAAAGCTCCCAGCGAGGATCGAACTCGCGACCTTTCACTTACGAAGCGAACGCAATACCACTATGCTATGGAAGCAAGGGTTGAAATACTTTTTAAAATCCTTTTAGAAATTCAATAATATGTTTTTGAATAATATAATATGTATTATAGAAATTGAATAAAAGATGGTTAAATTAAATTAAAAGGGTGGTGGTAAAAGTGTTTAACATAGAAAAGATAAAATATAGAAGTGGGGTTTGGGTTGAAATAATTAATGTGAGTAATTTTTGAGATGGTTGAGTGGCGTAACTGGTGGCGTGGGGTGTGACATTACTATGGTGTCAGGTGGTTGATGAGATTGAGCAGTGAGTTGACTTAGGAAATGAAATAAATTCTTGAAATTCGTTGAACTCTCTTCTTTTGTAGCAAACTAATTAATTAATGAGTGGAACCCAAGCAGAAGTTTAATGTCACTGATCTTGCAGTCAAACAGTACACAACATTTCCCTTCCCACCCTCTTATCATGCACCAGGGGAATTGCATCTTCCATTTACTGCATCTCCATATTTAATCCACACCTTCACTTTTTTCATAAACAATTCTCACATTCTTAAACAATTAACTAAATTTACTGCTATCCATCACATCACACCATTTTATTCCTAAAATATTATTATATTATTAAAGTTAATTTTCATTATACTGACATAATTTAGGGAAATAAACCTTTTCAATTCGTAAATTTCTACTCTTCCAATTCGCCTAATTTCTCAAACTAGTGGTTCATAGATCAGATGAGACGGGCACTCTTTATTTTTTGTATTTTTAAAATTAGTCTCATATTCTTTTAATTAAAATTTGTGGTGATAAATATAAAATTTTATTTATATTAACTTATTTCTATTTATTAAAATATTATTAATATTTATTTTATTTTATTAAAATATTAAAGTTTGATTCAATTTTAATGTTATTTGTTATATTTTTTTATCGTTTAGAAAATGATATTAATGATTACAATAAATATTCAAAATTAAAAAGTTAAAAAATAACGGATTAGTATGTCAATTTATTATGATATGACAAATTATTAATTTTTGTACTGCACCATAGCGTTTGGGCTCAACGTTCGGTGATTGGACATCGACACCTATGTCAAACAAGTCAGTTCGGTGGTCTAGTCGAGTTAATGGGTTCCGCAAGTGGGTCTCAGGTATGTGTGTGTTGAAGTTCATTCATATATTTAACGTATATAAGGTCTGGTCAGCGAAAAAGTACATATGGTGTGTTTAGTACATTTGGGTCTAGCACAAGTAAATATTCTCTAAAGACGCCTAAGCCCAAGAGTGCTAGAGTTTTGGGGGATAAGTTGCATGCATGATACATAAAGGCTTGTACGCCTACAATAGACAGATGAGCCCCATGATGCTTGTACATGAGTTGGTATTCTGGCGGCCATGCTGTTAAGATTATGCACTCCAAGGAGGAAAGATTTTGTGCGATTGTCGTACTAAGATTGTGCGCATTGTAATAGACTCTCCTCCCATCAAACCTACTTTCACTCGAGATAAGGTTCTCGTGAGAGAAGTGTTGTTACAAGAAGTAACTTAAAAGTAGTCTATAAAAGGGACTTGAGATCCCTGGTAAAGGTACACTGTTTCTAAGACTGAAACTACTTGCTTACTTACTAATTGTTTCTATACACCCTGTATTACAGTAAATGAAGATAAACTACTTGCTTTAATGTAGCGTACGTAATCGCACGTAATCGTAATCAAGAAAGAGAAATTTTGATGAACCCTAATTGTAGAGAAAAATAAATATAAAAGAAACTTTTATTCACTTGTATATTAGAGAGTAAAATACATGGTGTATATATAAGAAAAAGATTAAGACCTAGCTGAAACAGA
>Ga0123342_1002532_pt1 | contig 30352 bp, 15 predicted proteins | sample Turbeawhitnodule_FD_89960 | JGI IMG/M metagenome (GOLD analysis project Ga0123342, IMG submission 89960) | Root nodule microbial communities of legume samples collected from Mexico - Turtle bean Mexico white nodule | ecosystem: Host-associated > Plants > Roots > Nodule | place: Mexico: Nepantla... | reverse complement strand
TTAATGTTTTTGAATTAATGTTTATGTTTAATGTTTTGGAATTAGGTATTTTTAATGTTTTGGAAGTGGAAGAATAGTGATATTTGATATTTATCTTAATGTTTTGATGTTTGACTATATTTGGAAGAAAAAAAAATTAGGTTTGATAATAACAAATATATAGGTTTAATTTGACAATTTTTTAATAACAAAATGTAAAAAAATAAATATTTAATTTTAAAAAAAAAGAACGCAGGCTGGCCCGCAAACCTGCGGGTCAGCTCTTATGCGGGGCGGGTCGAGAATTCTAGCCCGCAATAACTTTGCGGGGCGGGCCAACCCGTCCCGCATTTTTGCGGGCCAAGCGCGGAGCGGGCCAATGCGGGGCGGGCTGGCCCGCTTTGCCATCCCTAATGATATTGAAGTCTATATTAGATCTATTGTTGGGCTGCCTACATTGCTGTGCTCCAAGCCCATAACCCTATGTGTGAAGGGATTGTCTTGGAAAAGTCCCATAATAGTGGACCTATAGTCACCCCTAGCCTACCTTAATTGCAACCTTGATGGGTTTGCTTAGTCTCACAACAATTCTCACTTTACAAACCAACTTAGTGGAGTTAAATTAAACTCAACGTCCAAATTCTAGGTAAATCAATATCAAACCAAATAACCAAAGACAACTAGGGACGTGACTTACATAGGCTTATAAAACTCTTATAAAATCCTAATCAAATAACTTGTCATATATAAGATCCTTAAAGTAGGGGAAAGATCCCTTAAAATGAAAAATAAATCTCTAAATAACACAATTAACATAAAATCCCTAAATAACATAATTATCTAAACCAATGTGATTCTCAATTTTGCCCCAACGATGTTACTTTTTTGTTACAAGCACAGAGAAGGTAATCGATATTACCTTTTTAACTGACCCCAATATTGCATCTGTGAAGTCAATGTTAATCTTTGAGTACAAATGAAGACCCTCTCTCCAAATTCCTTGCTTTTCATCTACATGCAGGACAACCAAAAGATCCCCAGTAATTTGCCTGAAATGAAATTGTCAAATTAATAGCACTTAGATAAGTTGAACTCTTAGTGAATCTGACCATCCAGGTTGCAAATAAATAGGTTTTAGAAAACGAGATTCAATTTTATTTTTAAGTAACTTCTTGTCTCAAATTAAGTTATATCATTTTCTATCATGACACATGATAATCTGGAATGGTTTTGAGGTAATCTGTCGTCAATAGAAAATCATGGTATCAGCACATCTGGTCAATCTAGTAGTAAATTGATAATTAAGAATAAAGGAACGAAATGGGACAGTTCCTCAAATTGGTTGTAAGAGATCTTTGGGTCCTTCATTTGTGACTTTATGGTAAATGAGTTGGGGAGTTTGCTTAAAACTGTGAATATGGATAGAGTAATTACACATTTAATGTTGGCAAGTTGACCATTCAGATGTAGAAACAATGTAATATTTAGTTAATGAATGATAATAAAGTAGATACTTCACAGTCTTTATTACAACTCTATTTTCCTTTCAACAAACTGACAAACCCAAGTAGAATTCACCCAACAGCTCATAGTATAATGAATGATAATACATTGTTGGAAGTAAAAAATTCATTGGAATCCTTCTAACCTCTTTTTATCAAAATTCCCTTGTCCTTGAATTTGCATTGTGTCTCCATCATTGACTCCTGCAGGAATGTCCACTTCTATTGTTTGTTTAGATTGCACCTGACCATTGCCATCACACCTTCGACAGTAATCTGAGATTATTTTACCAAGGCCACTACACTTAGAGCAGGTAGAAACCTGAATATCACATGTTCCAAATATCACCATGTTATATAAGATAATATAAATATCATTGGCAACACAGTTGCTCACTAATTAAATCTATTTAATTTAGATTACCTGAGACATAATTCCAAAGGGTGTTCTCTGACTTTTCATTTCTCCTCCTCTGCCACCACAATTTCTGCATTGCTTAATGCAATCCTTTGACTTAGCTCCCGTACCATCACACGTGCTACATGTCTGAAAACAGGAAACTTCAATCTCCCTCTGTGCTCCAAATATTGATTCTTCAAAGCTCAAATTAAGGTCATATCTGCATTGACAGAATGAAATAAAGTTAATGCCAAATTTTATAGACACATTTGTTAGAATCAAATGAAGGTCATATTTGTTGGCATTTTACAGGCAGGAACATGCGAATATCTTCCAAGGACAGATAAACTCTGGCTATCTTCTTTCATCTAAGTGTTTTCTACTTAAATCATAGGATTCTGATAATTTGCTGAGTATTCATTTATCAATCAAATTGTGCTTGCTCTTCATAATACACTATACTAAACATCCAGGGACTTTCACTGATAATTCGTTAATTACAATAATATTCCCTTCAGTAGTTATTTTATCTCTGTTATCTTTTCCCCAGTTCAACAGTTGGACATTTGGATTATTTCTATCCTTTGGCTGTAACTCTCTTTTTTCATACATTATTTGTAATCTAAGTCCTACCCATGTTTCAATTTTGAGATTTCTTTGTAGTTACAGGCCTTAATGAAAGCTAAAAAAAATTTACATCCTATGATACACAATAAGATCAATATTAAAATCCAGTTGGAGAAATAGTAAACCCTACAAAACCTATTGGAATCTAAATTCAAACATGAAGCAGTTTGATAGTGTTATTTGGATTTGGAAAATAGGGTAAAGGCTGTTCAGTTCTTACTCTTACTGGGTAAACATGTTTTTTCTTGCAAGTGGCAAGCTTTTTTCAATAATAAGTTTAGAATTCTAACAGTAAAAAGTAGTTAACTTTGTAGATTTATAGTGCTTTTTGGAAATTCACTGTACACCACATAACTTCATCTGCTTGATATTTGGTACATGATACAAGGCCTTTTATAATTATCATTCCAAGATATTTGAGAGCTTCATTGTGCTAGTTCTTCTTTATCCTTTTTTTATTGAATTTTGTTTCTGGACAACAACTCAATGTGAGCCTTGGTGCAACAGTAATTTTGTTCCTTGATGACTAGTTAGTCTCGAGTTCAAATCCAGAAACAACCTCTTTTCTTATGAAAAGGTATGGCTGCATGCAATGACCCTTTCCCATTTCTTCGTATAGCAATGAGCTCTATGACATTAGGATATATAATATATTAGTTTTTTCTGGAAAACACCTCATCCTTCTGCTTGCCATTCTCTAATATTCTGCTAGATAAAAAAATTCTAATTATACACAAGGGAAGAGAAATCCCTTTGGGTAGGAGAATACTCAATAAGAACAACTAAAATTTTCAAAACTCTCACTCATAATGAGTCTAGTAATCATAGTTAATTCACAGAAATTAATCAACATATTGAGAGGATAGTTACCGAATATCATGAGTACGGTTTCTCTTGTTTCCAAAATTGAACATTCCCCCTTCATCACCATCATCAAATATTCCATCAGAACGACCAAAGTATGTTTCGAATAAATCAAAAGGATCAACCTGATTAATTCACAAGGCATCAGCAGTAAGTAATGAGGTGGGAAAGGAAAAAAGGGACACGTGTTACTTCTGTATAAATATATCAAATTATCAAAAGTGTCACAAGTTCATATTAAGATTGCAAAAAGTGAAAGAGATGAATATACACACACCCCAGGGGCGCCACTTGATCCTCCATTTTCTTGTTGAAGACCCGACTCACCAAAGCGATCATATAAAGATCTTTTATCATCATCTGATAGGACCTATATGCAAAATTTGTTACCACAAAAATAAAAAGGGACAGATGAAAGTATATTACACATACATTTATTGTCCCTGAATTAGTATCTATAAATTTCAGTAACCCGGTCTTGTATCCCAGAGAAGATAAAAGATTACAATGGCAATGTTCAGATCATAAAAAAGTAGAATAGGACAGATGTTAAAAAATTAACAGTGCAAAAGAATGTAAAATAAGCCCCTTAATGAATTAAAAATATGTCCGGCCTGAGCAAGTATTACCAATGATAAAAAAAAACATCGGAATTACCTCATATGCAGCACTTATTTCTTTGAATTTCTCCTCAGCCCCCGGGCTTTTGTTCATATCTGGATGGTACTGATCCCAAAAATTAAAAACCAAATAGTCAAGAATCAATTCTTCGAAAAGATTAAACTAATCATTTTATATCTAACATGCTCCCAAATACAAGAGCTCTTTGAGGTTAAAATGGGAACAATACACAGGCTCACCCTACCTTCAGCTGGCAATGAACCTTCATGAAGAAACATGTAAGCAACAAAAATTGAATTCTAGACAACAAGGTCATAGAAGCAACAATAACATGTCATGAATCAATACTCCCAAAAGCAAGTTGTTGGGTGAGTGAAGGCAATAAATGGTTTGTTGAAAAATGCTAGCAACATTAGCGGCAATCCCAAAAGGTTTAAGCTGTTGGATGAAGACACTCGTATTGATTTGTTAAACGATTGCATCATCCTCTATAACACACTCTATTAATGACTGAAACGAATAATTACAATTTTTTAAGTATCACTTCTTATTCAATGAGCTTTACTTATAATTTTGCAGTTTCTAATAAAATTTAACCAATAACAACGTTCTTAATAGAGTGTATAATATGAATGAAAGAAAGAGTTTGCCAGAGAGTATATTAATTACTAGCATTCCTCGTGCAAGGCTTTATAATAACAAATACAACCTTAAGTTGTGTACTACTGTAACAATGAATGCACCAAATCACTAATCACGCATTTTCATACAACGACTCAGATATCTCAAATTACAATATTAATATCAATAAAACATCTAAACATGCTGAATTATGAAATGAATTTCCCCTAAACATAACAACTCATATTCCAATCACCCTAGTTTGCTCCAATTTCCCCAAAACCAAACACGACCCATTAAAATTGGCACGCAAACAGGCGAGAAAGTGGGAACCTTGCGCGCCAGCTTGCGATAGGAGGCCTTGATTTCTTGCAGCGAGGCACCGGGGCTTACGTTCAAGGTGGAATAGTAATCGGCCCCTGCTTTGGCTCGGATGACCGCAGCACGCGAGCGATTCCTGGTTGCGGAAAATCCAAAAACTGGGTTCTGAATTTTGCGCAGAAGGTGGGAACCGAATGTGGCAGCAGAGAGAGTGGAAGATGATGATGGTGGTGCATTGGTGAGTGTGGAAACGGCACAGGGAAGCGGTGGAGTAGTGCGAATCAATGGCATAGGTACGGAAGGAATTTGAATCGGAAGCGAAGAAAGGGTTAACGATAATGATTCATGAGAGAGGGTTTTAGAGGGGTTAGGGAGAAAGAGGTGAAGACCATTCATATTATTATTCCTTCATATTCAATAATAAGAGAAAAAAATAAAAATGAATTTGGTTTCAAATATAAATAATTTTTAGTGTAGTTTATTATATATATATATAACCATTAATAATCAAGATTGAGTTATTTTTGGCTTCTTAGAGTAATAAAACATTATTGTCTCTTAGTTGTGATATGTTCTTTAAGCCTCTTAGTAACAAAAAATTCTTAGAAGTGGTTGAATTGTTTTTGTTTTAGATTAGGTTCAATGTTTATGATAAATGGAACCTACTTATGATCTCACATTGCAAGTAAGTATATAAGTTTTCTAATTTTAGAAGCTAATTAAATAACTACTTGAGTATGCATTGTATTCATCTAAATTATGATGTAATTATAAAGAACATATTATTTATTATTTATTAGAATGATTTGAGTAGTGTTAAAGATTAGTTAGATATTTTTTTTAATTTTGTAAATATTGTTTGTCTTTATGGTTTTTTATTATTCTAATTTCTTATTCTTAAATGGGGAGTCGTTCTTCTCTTATTTCTCCTGGTTTGGTATATTTTGTATTTTTTGTGTATTCTCTTTATACGAAACCTTCTAAAATATATGGGTCAATCTTTGAATTCCAATTTTATCATTAATTAAATTTGTAACATCTTTATCTTTTAAATATGTTTAAATTTAATGAATTTATTTTGCTAACAAAAGATATTTATAAATAATTGTATTATTAATACTCTTTATAAGGTGTTTTGTGATTTTCAAGACATTAAACATTTTTATCACTTTATCACCAATTTTGTGTTTAGAGACATGACATCAAAGATATTATGTTTGTGAGTGAGAACTTATTTTTGGATAAACTAACAATTAAGCTTCTCAATTTTTGTCTTTCATTAAAATTTAGGTACAACATTAATTATTCCACTCATACTTCTCCATTAATTAAGGCACGAATTTATATATTGTCCTTTATTGGGTGAAACACTTTTTCTCAAGTTGTAGAATTGGTTGGATCAAGTAAACAAAAGGGGAAATGAAAAAACAAATTCCCCCTTATTTATGATCCTGAGTACTCAAGTACTTGATGAAGTTGCCTCTTATGCACTTGAGTTGCATTAAGAGACTCTGTTGAAGAGTTCCTTAAATCCTTTAGCACGGGTAGTAACGATGTCGAGCTTATTGTAATTGAGGCATGCTCTGATAAGAATGGAATATATGAAAAACCTCATTTAAATGGTGCAAATTTTATCTTCATATATAAGTACTCTTTTAAAAAACTCAATGTTTTTTCCTTACTCGATTGTGAGTGTCTCTTATTTACCACCATAAACATGACTCCTAGTCAACATCCAAAACATTAGGTTTTTTTATGGCTTTTCAAACCCCTTTATCAACACTTTCTACTTACTTCTATTATAAACAAGTTTTTTTCTACTAACCAAAGCACAACTTTAAGGTCAGTTGGGTACCAATAAATGATGCTTAATATGGTCTACTTTTTGTTATATATACATCAATTGTTTAAAAAATTTAAAAACAAATTCTTCAAGACTTTAAGATGTAAAAAAAAATTGTTATTCCACTCAGACTTTACTCCTCAGTTTCCATTTTATTGGCAAAAGTCATGTAAGTTTAGGTCTATAACGCAATACCTAAGGAGAGGATAGGTAATGAAATTATCAAGAATCTTCCTCATTCGATCAACAACAAATGTATACTCATTGTGTCTTATCTCGAGGACCCCATAATTTGATTTTTTGGTAAGATATTTTCTTGAGTGTTTTTGTGTTCTTGTCTTCATTTTTGTACTATTTTTTTTCTTGTATAAAGATCATAAGGAAAGGTTTTGACTACATGCAACTTCATACTAAGGTTGGGGCACTTGCCCTTAAGAAGAACCTATTAATTGACTTTTACAAATTATTTAAGAAAACAAAAAATGATGTTGTTATATCCAAATTGATAAATGAAGCACTACAAAATTCTCCTCGAGTTCAATCAAAGATTGTTACACTGGACTCTCCTCAACTAACACCTCAAGTGACTCTACACACATATTTAACTCGACTGAAACTCACTAGGCTCTCAAGAAGAATCCATTGGTTGACTTCTAAAGTGACCAAGAAGACAAAAATTGATGTTGTTGTAGTCAAACCGATCAATGAAGTACCATATAATTCTCCTTGGGTTCAACTAGAGATCATCATACCAAACTCTTCTTAATCGACACCTCAAGTGACTCCATGTACATTTTCTCCTCAACAACCAGTGACTATGGATCAAATTGCTTAAGCAAATAAATTTTAGATATCTATATGAACACATATGTCATCTCATGTTAATACGACTGTTTGAGTATTGGCATGATCGTACGAATAATCTTTTACTCAATACCGTTTTCCTACAAAAATTAAAAAAAAACACGAACTATAAAAAATATAAACATTTCAAAATTAAAAAATATCAACACAAACAAATAATCTATTTAATTGTAAGAACTACGTGATCTTTGATTTTTAGTTATGAACGAAAATACATAGGAGCAAGGTCTATCATTGTCGGGTTCACATTTTCACATTTCCGAAAGCGCAATTTCATTGGCAAAACCCAGGTCACCCTAACATTCCTTTTTAAATAGTTTTTACCATTTAGAACTACGTAAACCCTAATTTTCTATTATGAATGGAAATGTGTAGGACTAAGATTTATCTTTATCGAGTCCAAATAAAAAAAGTAAAAATATTTTCTTTATTTTAAACATGTGTTTCTATTTCTATTTTTGGAGAAATAAACATTCTTAAAAAAACTTTGGTTTCATTTATTTAATTAAAAGTAGCATCTTCGGACGTGTGTTGTAGGAGTATTAATACATTCCCTACACATAATCAACTCCTTGATCCCAAATCTAGTTCGCAAACTATTTTTTTTTCGTAGTTTTTTGCAATAAACTATGATGACGATTACTTCTCTATTTTTATTTAATAAAATTTATTTTTTGGTTCGTCGTTTGTCATCATGACTCTGATTGCGACAACCATGTCTTATGGTGCATTAGTAAAAAAATTGTTCAATAAAGATCCTTGTTGCAACCCAAACATCAGTGCATGTTTGGCAACAAATGAATAGATTTAGATATTGTGTGCTCTACAATTAGGACCTATCCATGAATTTTCCAAAAGGTTCACTTTCTCCTTATTTTAAGAAATTCTACATAAACGATAATATCTTTAGAAAAATATTGATTTGTGTGTAGGCCTTTAGGTGTTTGTTTGAGTAAAATGATTCATTATCTTTATAGGGTAGGGCCCTTTCACTTAAAGGGAAGGCTGACAACCATAATCTCGAGAGTAATACGCAAGGAACAACGAACTTCTGTGACATGGGAGATAGAAGTTACCCTTGATTGTCTGAATCCTTTTTTCTTTTCTTTTTTTCAAGCACTTGTATTTGTTGCTTGGTGTGTTGGGTCAATTGTTTTTTAGTATTGACATCATCTTAAATAATGATGACATACTCTTTATACTAATGACTATAACTTTATCAATAGTTTTTGGTATTTAATGGTTTTCATTTAGAAACCAAAATATCTAGTTAGTTATGTAGATTTTGGAACTCATTGTGTTGTTGGAAATCGACCTCATGTTGTTGTTAATATTTTCTTCACTCGACTTCTTTCACTTCTTTATGTAATATTGCAATTCAATTTTATAATATTTCACAATTCTTTTCTAAAAACGTTTTCCATGTGCATCTTAATATTATTGAATATTTTTTGAAGGGTCCATCTCTATTTAAAAGAAAAGGAATGATATTCTTACTAGTAGTAAAAATCATAAACTTAACTCATGTGGAAATTTTTTATTATGAATATGTTCTTACTAAAAAGTAAATCAACTTTGAATGAGCCGAATGTTTTGGTGGAAATTAATGACAAAAGTTATACCTCAACTTCATATAAAACAAAATAAATTCACTTTACAATTTATTTTAATAATATAATAATATATATTAACAATTTATATTAAAATATAAAAAATGTCTTTAAAACATTAATATATTGAATTGTCAAATTTTCTTATTTTCTTAAAGAAGATGTGAATCTATATTCTCTTAATTAATAAGTATGTCCTTTTAACTCTCTGAATTGTTACTTTTGTTGGAAACAACGTAGTACGTAGGCATCATGGACACAATAGTTATTTCCAATGTACAAGTGGCTATTTTTTTTAAAAAAACTAGGTAGTTAGAAAAATATATAAAAATACCTAAAGTCCAAGGTTTCAATTTGCATAAACAAAGTTGGTCATATATATATATATATATATTGTATTATATAATATCAAAATAAATTAAGTATGGGACATAGTAAATAAATGCTTTCTTAGAGGAAAAATGATTAAATTATTCCATAGATCTTGAAAATATTATTTTTTAGTAAAAAATATTTTTTCAACCGAGTCTATGAATTTGTTTTTAATAAAATCTTACTTTTTAAATTAGAAATATATTATATTAATTCAATAGCTAGAATCTAATGCAACCATACATATAAGAGCATTCGTATTCTCAAAATATAAGTTTACTCATCATTATTTTATTCCATTCCATGTTTACTATGTTTAACCTTAATATTTTTAAGAGTAATGAAACATTCACACTAACTTGATATTTAAATAAATTATTATTTTATTATAATATCATATTTTATTTTAAAAAAAATAATAGTTATAGAGTAATTATTTTTTATTATGAAAGTGTGAAACAACTTCATCCTAGTTTTAATACAGAACCCAACATTTTCTTGTTTTGTTCACATCCAAATATTATTTTATATTGTAAGTTTCCTTGTTACTTGTGGATCAAACCATTGAAAAGTTCTTCACCATGGCCTTCAAAAGTCGATGCTTCCCTCTATGCATTTGCATTGTATTCTGCAAGAAATCTCTGCGAAAATAACCTCCATCAATAACAAAGCTACACCAAAACCATGAATGGCTAACTCCATCAAATACCCTTATAAACAATAAGTGTTACACACATTTTTATCATCTTCGTAAACCCTAAACCCTAATACCTAAATCAACTTTCTTATCAGCAGAAAATAAGAAGACAGCATGTGTTGCAAAAACCGCTGCATCAGTTACATTTGCTGCGCAATCATCACCCTCATATCAGTGTTCATAGTTTCCTCAATCATCTTCTGGATAGTCATCTCACCATCAAATGTGAAGTTCCATGTAAGTGAAGCCTCCCTCACACAATTCAACCTCACAAACAACAACACCTTGTATTACAGCTTGAAGGTCAACGTCACAGTGAGAAACCCCAACAACAACATCGTAGTGTACTATAGGGGGATCAAAGCGATAGCATGGTACAAAGATAATGATTTTGGTTGGGTAAACTTAACACCCTTTGACCAAGGCCACAAGAACACCACGGTCCTTCAAGTACTGTTTGAAGGACAAAGTGTGCTTAAGCTCAAACCTAGACAACTTGGTGAGTACAAAGAAGAGACAAGTGTGGGGGTTTACAATGACATGGCTGTCGATTTTGATTTCAGAATCAGAGCCAAATTTGGAAGGTTCAAGAGTAGTCGTTTCGATCCTCCCATTGTTCAGTGTCGGCGTTTGAGTGTTCCTTTGATTTCTAAGGCTAAATCATCACCTCCTTTTAGTGTCACCAAATGTAGAATGGATCGTTCTTTCTTTGTTGATCGTCATACTGAAGCTGCATGAAACCTCTATATATTAATGTCAATTAATTTGTACAATTTTTCCATTACTTCATCTGCAGAGTTATGTTATGTAGATGTGTTACATGTCTTTCATGCTCTCTGTATAGAAACTGACATAAATATATATTTTTACTGTATGATGAAAGCAAACTCTCATATGTTGTTTATCCAAAAGTAAAGATTAAGATTGAAAATAGCAATAAATAGTTTCTTTCTTTTTCACATTCATTCTGTAATTATATAAATTATTATTTTATTATAATAGTTTCACTACATCTAATCTAGTGATGATAATGCCGGACAGACTCATCAATTTGGGACAGACTCATCAATTCAACCCGTTGATCCGTTTAAGTCCGCACGGACCAACATTAGGGCGAAACAGGCTGACTTGACCTAAAAAAAAGGTAAAGTTGTGTTTTTGTATGTTGTGTACTACTATGTTAAACAATTAAAAACATGATCTTTTGCTATCATTCCTTGTCAAAGTGCGGAAGATTTTGGTAGTACTGAGAGTAGATAATATTTTATAGGTGACCATACAACTAAGCAATGGAACATTTGAATTAATTAATCTACATACATCCTTTCCCTTATTGATTATTAAATATTATTATTTTTCTTATATATAATACTTTTCTTAGAATTATTTTTAGATTATAGATTTATTCTATATTTTTTTACTGGATCATTAAATTGAAATGGATGAGAGATGTACTAACCTGCCTCAATTTTTCAATAACAATGTGAAAATTGTAAATATTTTGATTGAATTTCTCTTTATATTCAATTGTTCAATAGCAAAAAATAACAAACATTTTTATTGAATTTCTAAAAAAAAAGTTGTACGCGGGTTGATCCTTATTCGAGACGAATTAGCCTGTGTTTATTATGCGGGACGGGTCAAACACAAGGATATTCGAGGCAGTTTGCGTTACTCAAGTTGACATTCTCGTTTTCGCTTCATTCAACACTGCTCGCGCGGGTCCTTTCCTCTAAGGCGGAACCAAATCAATTTGACATCCCAAGAGATCGCTTAGCCCCGTTCATTTTCGATACAAGAGTACTCTATTAGTGAGTGATTACGCACTCTTTTAATGATTTCTTCGCAAGATTAGTCCATAGAGAATAAATCAGGTCTAAGATCAGACCGCCAAGAGACTAATAAATGGACAACAGGTGTATACGGGACGAGCCAAGTAATAAGATTTTTTTTCTCATGCTACCAAGGTAGCTTCTAGCCTTCTCTGTTTCCTGTTTGTATAATTAAGATTAAAAATATTAACAAGATGACAAGTGCGAGGAAATAAAGTAAAACCAATCCAACACAATTTCACATTATTTTTTAAATTAATGTCAATTTATAAACACCTTTCTTTCTTAATTATATATATATTTTAAGAATAAAATTTGAAAGTCCAACAACACAGACAATAATATTGACCCGAATCATATTATCATAACCGACTTGATATCAGAATCGAAAATTTGAGGTGGAGAATCAAGTAATGTTTATCTTCCTCTGAAGTTTTGTATAACTATAATGAATGATTTTCAAAGCAGTAGGAACATTTGATGTGGACATGGTCGACCTTAAAATGTCAAATATGGAATACTTAATTTGTTTAGGGTTTTCATACTATACGCGTTCTACAGAAATGGCATATATAATAAATTTATTTTATGATTTTATAATGGATTATATATATATATATATATATATATATATATTATTTTATTTTTCAAATGCAGTAGAAATTATTGATTAATGGCTATGAGCTATCTACCAATAGTTGCAAATGGGAAGGAGAAATTTGAATGAAAAATATTTTGTTTATGAATGAACCTCACATATTTTATTTCTTTGGATATCATTTTATCTATGGCGATGGTGTGTATTTTTGTTATATTTCAAAAATTATTATTTTTTGTTTTATTAATCAAATTATTTGATTATTATTACTAAAACATTTTATTTCAAAAACTGTTAAAACAACTAAAAATAAATATATTTATAATATATAAATAGATAGAAACTTTATTTTATAAAAAAAATTATATAAAATTAAGAATTCACCAGTTATATATCATAAAATTTCTTTATCTATATATATCTCAAACATTACATACAAAATTTTATCATTATTTGCTCTTAATAAAAAGCTCTGAACCTTAAATAAATAGCACAAATAACAAACTAAGTGTCTGTGACCAAAAGAGAAAAACTAAAATATTAAGTTAATCTCCAATTGTTAATTACAAACCAGAGTAGAAATTGGATCTGCAAAAATGGCAACATATTCCCAAAACTGGATGATATAAATACAAAATATGATCTATTAAATGAACAACCCCTTTTACTTTGTCACATAAAACATAATATGGTCTAATTTCATTTCGTAATTTTTTTTTATCCATCAGAAAAGATATAATAAATGTTGTTCATTTTAGAAATGATTTACCTTTCTCAGATTAAAAGAAATATACATCTTAAAAAGATCTCAACTGCTTACTTTGTCACAACAATCTATTAAAACGACTTAAAATTCAAAAATTAATCATGTTCCAACTATTAATTGAATACATACATACATACCAAACATTCTAAACATCGGTCAGAAAACTAGAAACTCATTGATAATATCTTTAAGAAGATCCAAGACCAAACTTTAACTTATTGTTAGAAAAAGTTGAAGACTTTAGTTTTTAACCAAACATATTACGAAGTGGACTTTAAGCCTAACTCAACTTCATAAAACCGACCCAATAGCGGGTGGCCTGATAAGGCCAACAAATATTTGCTATGATAGATTTTAAATGAGTCTGATATCATATTACAAAGTGGACTTTAAGTCTAACTCAACTCCATAAAATCAGCTCATAAGATAGGTTTGGCTCATAAGATAGGTTTGCACCACTTATATACAATGAAATAATCTAATCTCTAGTCGATCTGGGATCTCCAACATTGAGTTTTTCTTTATTCAGGTGCAAAAGTCAACGCCTCTATGTGCACTTGTATTTTGCAAGGAAATCTCCAAGAAAAGATCAACCAAACAAACCAAAACGCAGAAACCATCAATGGCAAACTGCTACAAATAATTAGCACAAGAAAAAAATGTTACATCAGATGCATCTTTCATCAACCACTTACACCTTATATTATCAATCATCACACCATGTTTTTCAGACCGCGCTGCAGCTTATGCTGCATCTTCTTCACAATCTACACCCTTATGCTCATGTTCATGCTTTCCTTCTTGCTCTTCTGGATAATCATATCTCCTTCAAGTGTCAAGTTCCATGTAACTGATGCCTCTCTAACACAGTTCAACCTCACAAGCAACAGCACCTTGCATTACAACTTCAAGGTCAATGTCACAGTCAGAAACCCCAACAACAACATCGTAGTGTACTACAGGAGGATCACAGCAATAGCTTGGTACAAAGATAATGGTTTTGGTTGGGTGAGCTTGACACCCTTTGACCAAGGCCACAAGAACACCACCTTCCTTCAAGCAGTGTTTGTAGGGCAGAGGGTGATTAAGCTCAAATCTAAACAACTTGGTGAGTATAAAGAGGAGGCAAATGTTGGGATTCACAAGGACTTGGCTGTGGATTTTGATCTCGGAGTCAGAGCCAAGTTTGCAAGGTTCAAGAGTAATACTTTCAGTCCACCCATTGTTCAGTGTCGTCGCTTGAGAGTTCCTTTGATTTCTAATGGCAAATCAGCACCTCCTTTCTCTGTCACCAGATGCAGCAGTGGCTCTTTCTTTTCTGGTCGTGATGCTGATGCATAGAACAACTCTGATATGAAAACTGAGTTTACCATGTCAGTTAATTTGTTACAATTATGCAGAGATGTACAAATTATATATATATATATATATATATATATATAGAAAGAAAGAAAGAAAAATGTTCTCATGTTGTATATCAAAAATAAAGAATTTTTGTTCATTTGATGTGTCACTTTGATTTGCTTATGTAACATGATAGTTGTGTTAATCTCGTACTTCCAAGACTGTGCTTGATAGCTATGTTTATTTATTTTTTTCTCTCAGAATATTGACAGTGTTACTTTGGATTTGGAATAAATTATGTTTATTAAAAATAAATAATTCGAGAGAAATACCTACCTATCAATTCCTGATAGTTAATATTTGTTATTAAATAATTCGTTGCAAAATGAGTAAATGAAATTATAAAACATTTTTATATATAAAATAAAAGATACACAAACTTTCTATCTTTATGTCATCACCAATATAAAATATGCTTCTTACAATATTTTTTTTAACGAGAGTATATAAATGGAGAAGTTTTCCAATGGAGAATATCGTAAAAAGAAACTCTGATGATATTTATTTTAAATACAATTAAAGTTCGAAATTTTGTCTTTTTTCTCTTTCAAATCCCAATTTTTTATCTTTTCCAAACCCTACTTTCCTCTTTCACTCTCATTTGAAGATGACACTCTCTCTCCCAATTCAATCGCTTGTTTCATATACGCCATGTTGTGAAGATAAAACACTATCCCACTGCAATTTCCCTATTTCCTTTGTTAAGCAAATGGAACTGAATTCATCTCACACAGGCATATTGTTTTAATTATGTTTGAGCATATAATATTTTAAAGTCCTCAATTAATAAAAATATGTAAAAATTATTTAAGAGTTTCACGAAGGGTAGGGTAGTGATTCCATAACAATGTCACTGTGCAGAAGTTTGAAGTTTTGTCTTTCTTCTCTTTCAAATCCCAAATTTTCTTCTTCTCTTCCAAACCCTAATTTCTTCTTTCACTCTCATTCTCACTCTCAGACCTCATCACTTGAAGATGACACTGTTGAACACTCTGTCTCCCAATTCCATCGTATGCTTCATAGGCGCCGTGTTCCTCCCCTCTCCGAATTTGGGAAGATTTTGGGATCCCTTGTGAAGATGAAGCACTTTCCCACTGCTATTTCCCTTTTTAAGCAAATGGAGCTCAAGGGAATTCACGGTGACCTTGCCACTCACAACATCCTCATCAATTGTTTCTGCTACTTATCTCAAATGACTTTAGCTTTTTCTGTTTTCTCCAAGATTCTCAAACTCGGTTATCATCCGAGTGTCATAACCTTAAATACACTCATGAGAGGTCTCTGTCTTGAGGGTGAGGTCAAGAAAGCACTCAACTTTCATGACAAGGTGGTAGCACAAGGATTTTCCCTCAACCAAGTGACTTACGGGACTTTGATCAATGGGTTGTGCAAAATAGCAGAAACCAAAGCTGCCATCCAGTTGCTCAGAATAATTGAAGGTGGATCAACCAAGCCTAATGTGGTAATGTACAGCACAATTATTGACTCTCTATTCAAGGATAACCTTGCAAGTGAAGGTTATGATTTATATTCTGAAATGGTTGACAAGAAAATTTCTCCTGATGTTTATACCTATAATATACTGATTGGTGGCTTATGTAAAGAAGGAAGGATAAAACAAGCTAAGAATGTGTTAGCTATGATGGTGAGAGCATGTGCGAACCCTAATAGTTTTACCCTTAGCAGTTTAATGGTTGGGTATTACTTAGTTAATGAAGTAGAAAATGCGAAATATGTATTCAGTTCTATGATCCAAATGGGAATAACTCCCAATATTTACAGCTACAGTATCATGATTCATGGATTATGTAAGAGTAAAAGAGTGAATGAGGCTATGATTCTCTTTCAAGAAATGCATAGGAGGAATATTCTTCCTGATACAGTAACTTACAGTTCTCTTATTGATGGTTTATGCAAATCTGGGAGAATCTCTTGTGTTTGGGCTTTGATTGATGAGATGCGTGATAAAAATCAACAACCAAATGTAGTCACTTACAATACCTTATTGGATGCATTATGCAAAAGCAATAATCTAGATAAGGCAATTGAATTATTCAGTAAAATGATAGAGAAGGGAATTCGGCCGAATATGTACACTTGCACTATACTTATTGATGGAATGTGTAAAGTGGGTAGAATTGAGAATGCCCAAGAGACCTTTCAAGATCTTCTTATTAAAGGCTACTGTTTAAATGTATACACTTATACTGCTATGATCAATGGTCTATGTAAAAAAGGGTTGCTTGATGAGGCATTGACCTTGTGGTCCATGATGGAAGACAATGGCTGCATGCCCAATGCTATAACTTTTGAAATAATGATTTGTGCACTACTTGAAAAGGATGAGACTGAAAAGGCAGAGAAATTTCTTCGTGAAATGATCACTAGAGGCTTGTTGAAATCATAAGTAGAGGTTTTTTTACCGGGTATGGATAGACAACTAGATATGACATCTTAGAAGTAATTGGAAAAGGGAGTCAATGTGGAGGTTGTTCTGCTGTTGACACTCACATTGGTTAGAAGATGCCTACATAGAAAGAGAAATCAAACTCCATTTGTTTGCTTGGAAGTCCTGATATAGTTGAAATTAAGCATGATCTGGACAGTAAGTATTCTAAGAAATTGATGCACCTATTATTTCTGTTCTGCTTCTGCCTTTCAAGATTTTCAGCTGGAAAGTGCAGTCGAATTAAGTTTTTTTTTCTCAACAGTAAGCTTTTAGTATTCATTCCACCTTCCATCCCTTTTTCTGTTATTTTAGAGTTGTTCTATCAGATATGAATTTCATCCCATATGGAAGACAGTTTCATCTCTAATGTTGTAACTTCTGTCATCTGTGGAATGTAGAAATCTATAGTTCATTGGTCTTGAGAGCTTATTATGTACAAATGATGAAATGAATTGTGTATATAACATTCTTCAAAAGAGTGTTATGTAATGCTAGATAACCATTTGAAAACTAATGCTGCAACACCAATGAAGTTGGGTTCAGTGAAACATTATATCTTGAGCATTACCTTATGGGGTTTAATGAGAATTGACATTGGCGTAGTGATTACATAGAATTCTGCAACAAAGAAGGTGATGCTAGTTAATAATAGCTATTTCAGTATGAACATCATGAGATCTTCTGATTATATATAGAAAAGTGAGCTATATATTACATAAATTAAGTTGCATCAAAATAGTAATTGAATAAATCAGATTTTTCTTGTTTTTAGAATAATTTTGGATGAAAGAGTAAATCAAATTTTTATTTTTCAGAAGACTTGAAATAAAATTACAAAGAATAGTCAGGATAAATAAATATCTCCATACCTCACTCCAAACATATACTGAGGATTTATTCATACATTCGCAAATTTTTCAATTTAATATGTACATCATGATCACGTGACATATATATACAATAAACTTAAATATGGATCACTATATTAGTTTCTTATAGCATAGAACCTGGGTTAGTTTCTTATAGCATAGAACCTGGGCTATCTCCCTTAAGTGGGTGATCCCTATGTTTCTTGACTTGTTTATTGTAGTTTTGTTAGTGTAAAAAGGTTGGGATATCCTTTGTATCTTCTTTAATTTAATTTTATTCTTTTAAATAATTAGATGGGAATCACTATATTATAGAAAAATAAATATCATCAGTGCGTAACTGGAGATAAATTAAACAATATAATTATAAATTGAATAAAGATGACCAATGCGTAATTGAAGTTAAATTAAAGAACATAATTATAAATAAATAATCAGGGTCAGCTTCTAACTAAATATAAATTAAATAATAATAAAATAATAGGATTGGTGCATAACTAGAGATAAATTAAATGACAAATATAAATAAATAAACAAAATCAGCTCGTAACTAGAGATAAATTAAATGACATAAATATAGATAATTAAATAAATAAGACATAGAGATAAATTAAATGACATATTTATAAATAAATGTACACTAGTGTGTAACTTGATATTTCATTGTAATTGTGTAAAATATTTAGTCAAAAGCTCTATTTATATATATAAGAAGATGATAATTAAAATTAAATATCGGTGGATTTAATTGATCAAATAAGGTGTTAATTGATTATTCTCAATAGAATTTTAAAAAATAGTTGCAATGCTTTTCATTTCAATTGATCGTGTTAATCAATTATTTTTGTTTTGTAAAAAATACATATATTTAATTGATGATTGATAGTTGTCGTTTTGCTGTCAAATTACGATGATTCTAGTATAAACTTGTCTAATGCTATAAAGATGATAATATAGAAGTGGTCAAATGACCTAAACACGTCTCCCAACGAATCCAATAATGATTCTAGTGAATAGAATTCAAAATCTATATGCAAACAATGAAAATTAGCAATAACAGTAAAGCAGAAGGGTTGTGATCGTTAAGTAGGGAAAATATAAATGATGATTTGACTCTCAAGTTCTTCCACCAATGAATTTCTCATAGGTTTTCTAAAGATCATTCCTTTTACAATCCTCAAACAGAACTATGCGCCAATTTGATTCAACTGAAGCTCACCAGTAAAACATGTTGGTTTAATCATTACCCACCACTTTGTTCCATGTATATACTCCATGAGAATGCTTATCTCCTCTCTCTTGAATCATGCGCCCAAGAAATTAATTAGAACAAAGCGAACTAACTAAAAAACCAAAGTTTACGATAAGGAAGATTCTCAATCATACGTTCAAGTACAATCTCACAAAAACTTCCAGTAGATTAGACAATAAAAACAACTGCTATCAAGAATTGAAAAATGAAATTTTTATTCATCAAAACATAAGAACTCGATGGAAAATTACAAAAGGAATCAACCAAAAAATGTTTTAGCTTTACATTTGGAGGCAAAACTACAAAGAAGAAAAGAAACTAAGAAAACCCTCTGAAGCTCTTCACATAAATTTATAGGCTTTGTCTTTTTATAGGCTTTTCCTGCTCCAAGGATCTTAGAAAAATATTGTAGTTTAGATTTTATTAACGTTTACAACTTCACATAATTATTGTATTCTGCATAAGATTTGCTCTTGATTCTATTTCTGAAATGTTGTAGCTTTTATTTTATCTTTCCTCTTCTCAAATTTTTTGTTTTCTGTTTTGATTCAAAGAAACAACTCAGACTTTTGCATATTTGACCAATTTATTCTTAAAAACACAAATTTAACAAAAATAATAGTTAAGACTCAAATAAACCTAATTATATGAATATTGATTAAAACAATGAATTTATTTATTATTATAATCTAATAATCTATTATTAAATTTATTGAGTGTGAATAAATATATTACCATTATAAAAGAAGGTAATTGATTAAAATTTTGAGACTTTGATTCCCAACTCTCTCAATTAATCCGTTAAAAAGGACCTAATCAATTATTCTATTTTGAACCTCATCAAGAACAATTTAATTAATTATTAAAAAATGTAATCAATTAATAAGCTCACAAAACTTTTTAAAAACCATTTTCTACTTTTAAAAAACTAATTTACCTTTTATTTATTTTATTTTGACATTGTGCTGAATTAAAAGAACCTTGTGAATACCTTTCCTCTAACCTGGGTTTTAGTGTGAATAATAATAAATAAATAAAATCTTTTGTACTTATAATTTTTCTTTTTAGGCAAAATCTTAGGATGATTGTATTTTTTTTAATAATTTTTTTGATCGCCTAAATCTCATGTTACCAATAAATGATACTTTGACAACTTTTGATGTGATTGATTTAGATAAAAATATATATAATAAAGGATAAATCTGTAATTAAATGATATGAAAAAATATTAAAATAATAATATTGAGGATTGTAATCGTGATTGTATAAAAAATTAGGATTTTCAATATATCATTATCCTAGTGGTAATTAGTGGTTGTTCCCATACTTAGAGACATACCTTTTTGGTTTTTATCCAAATAAATTTGAGGTCATGGACATTCAAACCGGTAACATAGAAATTATAGTTGTTTCTCATAGAAATAAATAGTGGTGTGACTATAGAATGTTACAAAAGCAAATGAGTGAGAATATAACTCCACTGATGTACCAATTGTTATGAATACAATGGGTATGATCATCATCATCACTTGCATTGTTTAAGTTGTTCTTCCATTAGTAGATGTGCCACTGATTTGTATCCCATTTCCCGAGCTTCATCATTTCAGTGAATCAAAAGTTACAAACTCACTACAAAGATATATCAATTACAGCAACAGAAACAACTGAGAATACAAAAAAGGCTAACCTTTGAACACTGCTATTCCAGTTGGAGGCATCTTTCTTTTCCTCAAGCATATTGAACTAATTATCAATCATAGCAAAAAAGAGACAACATCTTGAATCAGATGAATAAGATATAGGTCAAGTTTATGTGCCTTAAAGGAACTCTGCACTGCAAAATCATGTCTGCATCTTTTTATTTACAGTATCCAAACCATAAAGAAGAATAGGAGCTAAAATTTAATGGCTCTACCTGTTACATATCCAATAAGGCTTTATTCCTTGTTTTTCTATGCAGTGTGGACACATCCATCCCTTGTTCTCTCTCACTTCCTCAATTTCTAGAATAGAACAATAGTGAATAGTTAATAGCAGTTAATAAGCCTTGCTATGTTCTTTATAGAGTATCAAAATTGAGTTAAAAGTTCATGTTTGTTTTTTCATTTGCAAGGCATCAAAGAGAAGTTCACACTTGCATGAAAAGAACTTGGTACCTTTTGCAGCAAGAGTTTCTCAAACACACCATCAATTTCTAATGAAACAAATTTTAGAGCATAGATGTTTTAAAAAGGGTAAAAAAATAAGGTGTGGACTTTATCTTTCTGTGCAACAATTGACACCAACCCTTTTTGGTAATTCAATTTGAATCTTTTTGTCTAGCTACCTTAACTTTTGTTTAACTATTGTTTCTTACCTTCACCATATCGAACCTTCAGACAGGCTCTACAGAAAACACCCGTGCTTGAGTGACAGACAGAACAATCAGTCTTTCCTGTTAGGAAACCATTGTCAAAATGTTACAAACATTGTACTAACAAAAAAAAACCACAAAAAGTAAGACCATTTTAAATCTAACCCAAACATGGTTCATTCACATCAAAATTGCCACATCTCTTGCAGTCTTCTTCACCACACAATTTCTTTTGCCTGCATTTGTGTTTAACATTGCAATGTCATCATCATCTATATCTCAAATATAACATACTTGTGCATATAGAGAGCTCCACACTAAACCTTTTACTTATCAAGAAACTTCTTAAGTAATTACCAAGCTCAATATCACCATTTTACATTAGTTTCTAATATAATGATATAAAGCATTTACCACAAACTGCATAGAATTTGTGATCATTAACTTAATTAACAGAAAAGAAACTAAAATATTACATTTATAAATGTGACTGTGATTAAAAAGAAGGCTGAGAAAATGAACCTGCAAAAATGGCAGCATATTCCCAAAACTGGATTGTAGATACTACCTCTGCCTTTGCTATTACATCGTCTAGCAGAATTCTCTGATGAAAGCAAAAGATCAGCATCGCTTAGGTTCACCAGAGGAGCATTGGCAGGTCTCTGCTTCTCTTCTTTCTCTCCATACAAAGTTACCTTATCTGTCACAAAAATGCAGTAAACAGTCACCTTTCACAGAAAAAATCACCACAAAAACACTGCTTGAATCAGAAGTATGTAACAGATTTGATCTTTCAAGGATACTCTGTGGTTGTCACATGTTTCTTCTTCACTAGTACATACATTATACATAATATTATTCCTTCAAAGAGGAAGAATAACATAAAATTAAACATTAATTTTCAAACCAATGTTCATAAAAAAAGTGGTGTATTTTCACATGTATGTATGTATGTTTGAAGGATGATTAAAATATTGTGTCAATAGCTTTTTTAATTAGTTATGAAAAATCATTATATTTAATATGAACAAAAGTAGTGAAGAAGAAATAAAAGAATAAACCTTGTTTTGGGGTTAAAAGGGGTGTGGGCAGTGTGGAAGTGATTCTGGAAGGTGTGGAAGTGATTTTAGAAGGTTGTGATTGTGTGGAAGTGATTCTGGAAGGTGTGGAAGTGATTTTAGAAGGTTGCGATTGTGTGGAAGTGATTCTGGAAGGTTGAGAGTGTGGCGGCGTAAGGTTGTTGCTGATTCTCAGGGAGCGGCGCAAAGGGGTGAGACCATACACTTTCTTCTGGTAAGTCTTTCGTGATTGTTGTTTCTTGATGACTTGTTGTCGAAGCTCAGAAACAGTTTTTCCAACACCTAGAGAATCCAACCGAGCCTGCGCAACAAACAACACAATGTTGCATTACATATAACATAACACATAACATAACAACCTATTTCCATGACAAACAACCTCAAATTCTGAAACATGCCTGATTCTCTAACATGCGAGCCTTTCTAAGAGCTTCATAGTCGAATTTTGCTTTCTCTGTCACTCTCTCCATTCTTCACTCTTTTTCTTCTTACACTCCTAAACATGCACTCTGCACTTTATGCTTTGAGTAATGGTAATTGTGTCATAATATAACGGTCGGAATCTGACCATGTTCAGAGTCTTTTATTTTAATTTGTAAATATTATTTAAATTTTCTTTAATATAAACAAAATATTACTATATTCTTGTACTATCATAATTTTTTAGTGATAATTTTTTTCTCTTATATACATCTCATTAAGAGTTAAGATATATGGATAGCATCTCCAATCCATAAACTAAATATAGACTATTAGATTGCTGTTGATGGGACCAACCAAGATTAAGAAATGAGGATAAAAAATTGGACTAAATAAAGCAAATTCAACTGGTAAATATTTGTTTAAAAACAACTTAATCTATTTAATTTAATATTATTTTATATTTTAAAAAATCTTATAAATTTAGACTGAAAAAAAAATTAGGTTAATCAAGTATTTTTTTTAACAAAAAAATATATTTTGCAAATATATAAAAGATGTGAATTGTACAGATTAGTACATTCTTCTACTAGTGAGTATATTTCTTAATTATTTGTATTCATAAATAGAAATATTAAACAGATAAATTACTAAAAAAAGTTAGAAATTTAATTAAATATGAAAAAATAACATAATTTTTAAAAAAATACTTCATTTTCTCATGAAAATCATGTAAAAATATATGTAAATGATATTTTTAGTTACTTAATTTTTATAACCAAGAAAATATTTATGAAATTATTTATTTGAGTAAGACCAAAAAGATATTTTTTATGATAATTTTTATGTTAGTGTTGATATTTTTAAATTTTAATATTTTTAATAAAAAATTTCATTTTTTATAATTCATGTAGTTGAGAGTATAAATAATGCAATAGACTATTTTTGATACCATTATAAATCATACAATAAACAAAATAGATACAGTAAACTATACATTGATGTTGTAGTCTGATGTGTGAATTTTATTTAAAAAAAATATTTAATTTATAAAATTTATTTTATTTGATATATATATATATATAATTATTTAAATATATATTACAAAATTAATAAAAACATTATATTTTACATTGTGTTTGATTGCATAGGTGTATTGTTCACATGAATTTGGAGGTTGAAAAGGTCTCTTTAGTGTTCATGATATTTAGTAGACATGGTTTGAATTACTTGAAAAAAAATGAAAGAGATGCAAGACTCTTTTCTGAAAAAATAAGGATGGTGAGGAAATGCGAAAGAAAAAAAAATGAAAAAACGCACAAGTGAGGAAAAGCATAATTGGGAGTGGAAAGAAGAAGAATAATATCAGTAGGTACAGATCCAATGATAATAATATCATCTACATATATAAGTACAAACAAAAAAGAAGAATGAGTAAACCTAACAAAAAGTGATGAAATCACTAGTGATTGAATTAAAATCAAGATATTGAAGAGTGATATTAGCTTTTTGTACCATGAATGAGGTGCTTGTTTGAGGCCGTAAATAGCTTTGTTAAGCTTACACACTAGCTGAGGATTGGGAGAGATAATACCTGGTGGTTTTTGCATGTAGACATTCTCATGCAGATCACCATTTAAAAACGCATTATTGACGTCGATTTGATGAATGTTCCATTGAGCAGACACTGCGTGAGCAAGCACCACTCTAATGGTAGTATGTTTGATTACAGGACTAAATGTCTCTAAATAGTCAAGACGTTTGACTATGCCTTTTAGCCACAAGCCATGCCTTGTGACGCTGAAACGTGTCATCTGCATTATACTTGTTCTTAAAGATCCATTTGCAGCCAATAATGTTTGCTCTAGTGGTAACGGAGTAAAAGTCCAAGTTCTATTCTCGATCAGAGCACGATATTCATTTTGCATGGCTTGATTCCATTGAGGAGATTGGAGTGCAGTTTTGAAATTGACAGATTCAGAAGGCACAAAAACAAGAGATGTAGTATATACTTTGGGCTTGGAAATACCAGACTTAGCCCAGTAGTCATAGGATGAACATTTTGATTAGATAAAGGGAAAAAAAATCAGTGGTGGTGACAGCAGGGTGAGGATGTGATTGTGTAAAGGTGATGTGGGCAGAGTAATAGGATGAGAAATAGGAATGGAAGGAGGAAAGGAAAAGAGACTAGAAGAAAATCATGAAATAGAAACCAATTTTAGAAACAAAAAATAATTAATTGTATTGTTATAATAACTAAATTAGACGTCATTTTAGAAACTAAAGTTTCTAAATTAGTTTCTATTATTGTTAAATAGTTTCTAAATTTGGTAGCAAAAACATTGGTAGTTAATTAGATACCAATTTAGAAACCATTTAACAATAATATAAACTAATTTATAAACCAATTTTTTTTTAGTTTTTAAAATGGTCTCTAATTTAGTCACTTATAGCAACTATTTTTATTTATTTTTCTAAAATTGATTTTTATGTCATGATTTTCTTGTAGTGAGATCACAGTTAAAATAGGAGGAGCAATTTGAGACACAAGGGCATCATCAGATTTAGATAAAAAAACCATATTTTGGAATAGAATATGGAAAAATATGTTCATTAAAAACTACATGCCTATATACACACACACATATATATATATACACATATATATATATATACACATATATATATACACATATATATACACATATATATACATATATATATACATATATATATATATATATTCTACCATTAGGTGAACAACAAATGTAGTCTTTATTACATTGACTATAGCCAAGAAATAAACAACAGGAACACCTAAAATTTAATTTATTAAGATTGTAGGAACGGAGGAGAGGATAACAAGCACAACCAAAACTTTTAAATGCAGTATAATTATGTTTCTTATGAAAAAGAAGTTCATGAGAAGTCTTACCTTTGTATGAAAAAATATGGAAGAACATTGATAATCTAACTAGCTGTGAGAAAAGCTTCACCCCAAAAATTCATAAGAAGAGAAGTCACAGAGAGCATAGACAACCATGTATCAGCTATATGACGATGCTTCCTTTCAATGGCACCATTTTGATCATGTGTATGTGGGCAAGTGAAACGATGTTGTATACCAGATTCATTGATAAAAGACTTGAAACAATGAAACTCTTTTGCATTATCAGTTTGAATAGTTTTAATTGTAAGACTAAATACAACCAAGTGAATTTGGAATAAGCATATAAAAACAAAATATAACATTTTTCATCATTCGTAGCATGCATAGAAACGATCCCATATATCAATGTATGTTAATTGTAAAGGCAAAGTATAAACAATCATAGAAGACGAAAAATGAAGTTTATGAGTTTTCACTTGAACACACGCATCACAAAAAACAGGTTTAGCATTACAAGTAATATTACATTGATTTAAGATGTTCTTGACTACATTAAAACTGTAATGTCCAAGTCTGTTGTGCCACAACTGCAAAGCAGGTTTTTCAAATTTAAAAGACGTGTAATTAGCATAGTAAGGAGATGATCTTAGAGCATGAAAAACGTATAAACCATCTTTAATGATGCCTTGAAACAAAATTTGCTTGGTTACTTGATGTTTAACATAACAAAAATAAGAGTAAAACTCAAAGAAAATATTATTATCATTAGCAAATTTGGAAACACTTAACAAGTTTTTATTGAGAGTAGGAACATACAAAATATTTTGTAAAGAAAGAACAGTGTTAGTAACAAGAGAAACACAAGATGCAGAATCAATATGAGAGATAGTCATACCTGCACCATTACTAAGTTTAACATTTGCAAAACCTTGATATTCTTGATTATATTATCACTAAACAGAGTTGGGTTATGTGTCATATGGTGAGAGGTCCCACTGTCCGGATACCATAGAGGGTCTTCGATAGTGAAGGGTGTCCCAAGAATTGATGGTTCCCCATCATCAAGAGATATAGTAGAAAATTGATATGTGTTGGCAATGACCGTGGAAGAAGATGGCCTACTAATCCAATGCCAACATTGAAGCGCATTATGACCAGTTTTAGAACACAATTGACAGCGAACCCGGTTAGGTTTCCAGGATCCAGAAGTAGAAGAGTTCCAAAAATCCCAAAAGAGTAAACAACTCTTATATTCAAAAGCGAATTAACTAATACATAAGTGTGAAATATATAGGCAAAGATAAATCCAGAAGACTAATTAAACTATGAATAATAAGTTAGGTAATCTATTTAACATCGTCATATAACGTTGGAAAGTGAATTCCTCAACACCAAATTCCCATCATTCTGCATCGTCAATAACTTCATTTTTCTTATGCTATCTCGTTGTACTTTAATTGTTAATGGACCCATGCCTATCAATGTATATATTAAAAATTATAATTTGAATATTATATTATTTCAAACATTATTAATATATTCCTTTAAACTATAAGAACACATATCAACAAATTAAAAATATCGTGTGAAGTTGAATACCAATTTTACCTTTTAAATATTCTTCCTAATATTTTGTGCAATACATCATTAGTATTTGTTGAATTTTTAGCAACAGATTTGGATTTTCTAATCATTATTATTTTTATTGGACAATTATAGCATATAAATTAAAATTACAATTAAAACTAATCTATTGAATATCCACATAGGTACTCACTTGTGGAATTATTGAACAAGACACGATGAAGTAGTTGATATTTCACACTAAGAAAGATGATTTCACTATGAAATATTGAATAAAAAATATACATTCTCAAGGGAGTATTCATGAACATGATTTGCTAATAAATAACCAGTGCAATTAAGTTTGATTCAGTGGAACGTATTCAAAGTTTAGATGAAGAAAAATCAAAGACTTTAACATATCTTCTCAAATATTTCATTTTCATGGGAAGTAGATTCATACAGAAAATCAGTATGCTTGAGCCATTCAATTGGTTGGAGCTTTGTTGATATTTTAAAGCCAATTTCATTCATAAGTATGCCTCTCAAAGTGCGTTCTCTTTACTCTCCTTGCACGTATCTACAAAAATTTCCAACACTTCATACACATCAATATCCATTGACTAAGTCACGACTTGTCAAAAATAAAACAGTTACACAAAATGTTATTTCCAGATATGGTTGGAGATCACATATCGAATAAAGATAAGGACATTTCATAATATAGGAGTAAATGCAAATTTTATCTTATAAACTGATTTTATAAGATTAACTTAGACTTAAAGTTCACTTCTTAATATGATACTAGGCAATGTTCTTCACATATTGTTGAAGATCTCACATCGACTAGAGATTAGAGCCTTTCATTGTATATAAGTGGGTGCAAACCTCACTTCATGAGCCGGTTTTATGGGATTGAGTTAGGCTTAAAGTCCACCTTGTAACACGGTATCACAACCATTTTCGAACCTATCCTAGCAAGTGTTTATGTTGGGCCTATCGTACCACCCGCTATTGGGCCGCTATCGGACCACCCATAATATATAGTCTCACACACGAGTTGACAGTCTCGGCGTGAGGAGGGTGGGATCTCCAAATCATTTTTAATTACATATAGATTACATAATCTGAAATTTTTATTTTTATTTAAAAAATCATTTTTTTTAAAACAAACTTTCAATTTTTAAAAAATAAATTCAGATTATATAATCAATAAGTTGCTTTTCATTTTGGACTTATAGTAAGTCCAAAAGTTATTTTTAATTTTGGGATTGTATAATTTAAATGTTATTTTTTACCTTTTGTAAGTTATTTTTAACTTGGGATTAATGTATAACCTAAAATTCTATTTTTAAGAAGGAAAAATAAATTTAAATTGTATAATATGAAAAATAAAAATAATTTTCAGATTGAATAAAAAAAAAAGGATAAAATGGAAACTTTCATAATCAGAAGTGGAAGAAGTAATGTCCCAAATTCTATCATATAGATTAAGAGGGTGATTGACATTAAAGCAAGTTCATTGGGTTGCCTTCCACACCAATTTGTTCTCATCTAATGGCAAACATTTTACATAAATATATTAATAACACTACTTTAATTTACTATTAAAATTTTATTTTGGAAGATAAAGTTATTTGTCTGAAAATTCAACAGACTTATGGATTTGTTACATCTATTTATTTTGTGTATTTACCATTAATAGAGTAAAATACCGTATATATGTCCAAGAGTATATTATTATTATTATTATTATTATTATTATTATTATTATTATTATTATTGGGCTTGAGTGTTCCCTATTGGGCTTAAACAATGCCCAGTAGCATACGGCCCTCACTCGTGTCGACATGCCACCAGGATAGCACGTGCTCCATGTGAATGAAAACCCTAATCAAGTTCCATCGAACGGTTTCAGTTGAAAGTGAGTTTCTCATTCGATCCAACGGTTCCAATTGATGCATTTAATTTTGAGAAATGATTTGTTTTTTTCGTTTTTCATTTGTACTATCCTTCATACTATCGAATTTTCTGTTCCAGCAAAAACCATCTTTCCCCAAATCAATGATGGAAGGTTGAAAGTGTTTGGATGTGTCATAACCCAACAACAAGGTCGATACTAACGAAGCTCGTAAGTATGTGAGCGTTGTCTCGTTTAATTAATTTTATTTATGTGTCGTGCTTTAGCTTCTATTGTTTGAGTGAAGGTTGAAAAGCCTCGTGTGGTAATTTCAGGTCTAGCTAATTATATAGGGTTATCATTCATAAACAGAAAAGTGATTTGTCCAGTTAAACTTTCATATTTGTTTAGGTTCCACGGTCATACGTACTTAAAGAATTGCCCGTTGCCCGTTGTCCGTTGCCCGTTGCCCGTTGCCCGTTGCCCGTTGCCCGTTGCCCGCTGCCCGCTGCCCGCTGCCCGCTGCCCGCTGCCCGCTGCCCGCTGCCCGCTGCCCGCTCTAACCTGCTCCCGCTGCCCGCTCTAACCTGCTCCCGCTGCCCGCTCTAACCTGCTCCCTGCTCCCTGCTCCCTGCTCCCTGCTCCCTGCTCCCTGC
>Ga0123342_1002531_pt1 | contig 30353 bp, 18 predicted proteins | sample Turbeawhitnodule_FD_89960 | JGI IMG/M metagenome (GOLD analysis project Ga0123342, IMG submission 89960) | Root nodule microbial communities of legume samples collected from Mexico - Turtle bean Mexico white nodule | ecosystem: Host-associated > Plants > Roots > Nodule | place: Mexico: Nepantla... | reverse complement strand
TTCCAATGCGAGTTCAATCTCTGCCTGGGCCAAGACTTACAAATGCACACAGTATGTATGTGCGCTGTCTTAACAAAGGAATTAGTAATAAAAAACATGTAGTGGTCACTCAAACAAAAACGTTAATATTGTCCACAACCTAAAAAAGGTCAAATGAGATCCCACCTCCATGGTCTCTCAAACTGAGGGCATCGGCCGGTCGAGCACCAGGGTCTTTATTGGAAGAACTGCAATGCACACACATTACAAAAAATCACAGATAAAAAAAACAGAGTCCAAAACAGAGCATCACTCCAACTCTTGAGAAACTTACATGCGATACAATACCATGAAAACGCGGCGACTCAAATCGCGCTCCCCAACAATAACACCTGCAACAATCCCTTTCACCCCGCGATGAGGGAAATCATACCACCTGTTTCTGAATTGCAAGAAGCTGTCCAAAAACTCATGTAAGGAGGTGTCAGCAGCCACTGCAAATACAAATACAATTAAAAACATCAACACGAACTTCACACAAAAATTCTAAACGTAGCACATTACACAATTCAATAGCAAGTTGAATACTCTCAGTATTACATGGCTTAATAAGATTAGATTGAGAATGAATAAGAGAATGAATGAAGAATAATTGAGTGAAGTACCTTGTGTCCAGAATTGCTTGGGTTTGCACTTGAGCAAGCGCGACAAGTGTGTGTTCAAAAGATCCACGACTCTCTGAGATTCGAGGGGATCCAAGGCTCCATCTTCGGCGCCAAGACCCGCCGCCACGGCCTCGTCTTGTGGTAAGTATTTAACAAAATTCCCATTCTGGGCTCTGTTTGGGGCTCCGCTAGTGGTGGCGGGGATTGACGGTTGGGTTTGTCTGAGGGAGGTTGAGAGGGTTGGGTTGGGATTTTTGGGGACATAGTTGTTGTGGTAATGGGTTTTGGTGAAACCCTTGTTGTTGTTGTCTTGTCTACCCTGACCAGATCTATTCGACATTTGAATCGGAAAGGATCGAGCGAAGGGGCGTAAGAGAAGGATGGCGATGAAGTTTTGGAGCAAGACTCAACTCGCCGCTTCAAATACAGAAGGTGAAGTCACTGTTGGGTTGGGTTCAGTCCAGAGCCTGGGTTTTGTTTTGTTTAAGTCTAATGTATGTAATTATCAGGTGCTGTTTTCTTTTTTTCTTGGAATTGCAACAGTCATGAGTATTATTTATTATCTTGATAATATATTATTCCTAATTTTGATAATATATTATTATATTACATTGTAAGGAATTGCGTTTGTGACTGATAGAAGTGAACTATGTAAAAAACGTTAATTAAATTACTTTTGATTTAAAGTTTTGATTATATTAAGGATATTTTTGTATAATAGACAAGAGGGTGGATTTTATATTTAAGTGAAGAGAGATAACTATGTTTAATTGAGAAATAAGAATAAAATTTTGGCTTAACCTATTGGATATTAAGATTAAAAAAATAGAGGTGCACTCAATTAAAGAGAGGGGGTGTAAGTAAAAATTAAGATAGAACAAAAACCGTGGACTCATGATCTCTGGGAGAGTTTTTAAAATTTAGTTTAAGATTTTAAGTTTAATGTTAGATGTTGTTGACTAAGTTTGATTTTCCGAAAATTCTGTTAATATATGAAACTGAATGTTAAACTTAAACATGAATAGTTTTTTTTTTTTTTCTGGAAGGAACTATATATTACACTACAAGAAAATAAACTAAATAATAAATAATTTTAAAAACAAAAAATAATTAGTTGTTTTAATAATTAAATTAAAGATCGTTTTATGTCGAGACTACCAAAATTATTGATTTCTAAATTAATTTTTATTATTGATAAATAGTTTATAAATTAGCTACAAGATTTTAACTATTAATTATTTAATAATTAATTATTTTTTATATTTAAAATTGATTTATAATTAATGATTTGTTTATAATGTTAAAGTCATGTCATTCTTCAATGTTGGTTATATTATTTTGATATGGCTATCTAGGATAGAAGTTTGAATTGGTATATTTGATAACAAGGAAGAAAATATGTTACATTTTTTGGCTGTGGACTAAGAAAAGGCTTAAGTTATATAATGAAGTAGAAGTGTTTGGTTCAATCAAATTTTATTTTTATTAGAAAGATTTGTTCTTTCATCTTTCTTATTTTTTTTAATACTTTACTTAAGTAATATCAATATAAGAATTTCAATTATAGAATTTTTTATTTAAATGAAAAAATATTACTTTAAGTCATGAGGCTCAATTTCCTAACACCATTTATATCTTTTATTTCCCTATCTAGCACCCTTTTGTTTTTATTTCCCTATCTAGCACCCTTTATTTTTTATTTCCCTATCTAGCACCATTTCATAAATAAATAATATTTTTTTTTTATAATTTTAATTTTGAATACATTAAAAAATAAGTATTTTTAATGTTTAAAATAGTTAAAAATATAATTAATGAATAAAGAAATGAGTTTTTACAAAATAAAAATAAAAAAGTAATAAATTAAAAATGTTTAGTTTAATTTTTTTTTAAAGAATGAAAAAAATAAAAAATTAAACTCTACAACAACATAAAAGTTGAAAATCTATAAACATAAATTAGTATTTATTTTTATTATTATTGATGATGTTAGTCATGTTAAGAAAATAAAAACAACAACATTGCAACAGATCTTTCTTTCATCCTGGATATTCACGCATGTTACGAAAGACTATTTGATGGAACTCAAAAATGAAGAGTATTGGTCTGCATACACCGGTCAAATATTATGTCCAAGTCCCGACATAAAAATAACCTCAAAGGGAAGACCTAAGTTAAGTCGAATAAGGACTGATATTGACATGAGAAAACAACATAATCAAACAAAAAAAAATGCTCATATTGTCAAACACCAGGACACACAAAAAGAACATGTCCCAACATTATTGGATTGTGCACTTTTCGTCATTAATTATGTTTCATTTCGCACAAACTATTTAATGTATCATTGAAGAAAATATTAAATGAATGATCATCTTTTATTTATTTTTCTTTTTATGATCAACATCTACTTATTTAGTATCGTCTTATATCTTTTATCTTTATCTTATTTGATTATTTTTTTATATATTTTGTATATTTATCTTATTTTGTTTTGCCTCTATTTTATATCTTATATGTTTTTAGTTATTATTTTTTCCTGCCATTGTTTATTTATTTTTGTTTTTTGTGTTTTATTTTATTATTGCTGTTTTATTTTCTATACTTATTTATTTTTGCATTTTTTTCTTCTCATTTTTAAACATTAAGTGTAGTATTTGCATTAGTTTCTTTTTTTTAGGATTTTGCATTTAGGGTAGTCACTTCAATATTATTTGTGTGTCCATTATTAATTAATACTAATTGACTTTGTTTTTTTATAATTATGTCTTGTATTTTTTAATTGAAATTAACATGATTACATCATCAATAATAATAAAAATAAATATTAATTTATGTTATAGATTCAACTTTTATGTTGTTGTAGGGTTTAATTTCTTATTTTCTTCATTATTAAAAAAAATAATTTTAAACTAAACATTTTTAATTTATTAATTATTTTTTTTTGTAAAAACTCATTTCTTTATTCATTAATTATATTTCTAACTATTTTAAACATTAAAAATAATTATTTTTTAATGCATTCAAAATTAAAATTATCAAAAAAATAATAATTTATTTTTTATTTATTTATTTTTGAAATTGTGTTAGATAGGGAAATATAAAATAAAAGAGTGTAGACATTTTTGGAATAAAGTTTATTTAACATTCTAATTGAGTTAATATATATTTAAAATAAAATTTATTTGTTTATTTATAAGTATTGATATGTTGACAATTATGTAGTAGATTATAATTTTATAAAATTAATATTTTATTAAAATGGAACAATTTTAAAATTGTATTGTTAAAATCATAATTATAAAGTAGTATTTTGTTTTACACTTCATTATATATTTATACTAAAATGATATTATTATTTTTTTATATCAAATAGATAGAACTAGTGTCAAGTTGAGGTAACTCTATGAAGATATAATTATCCATATGATTTTATCTCTAAAATTTGGCCATGGAATCAATGTATTTTGTGTGACGTTGACACCCCTATGCTACACCATACATGGTAGAGACAATTCCCTTGATGGATTTAGGTGTTGTTGAATATTAAAAGCTTGAAGAAAGCAAGGGATGAAAAAGAAAAGATGATTTTGATTACCAAGAATAGCATCTATAGATGAAAAATGAAACATGGATGGGGCTTAAGGGTCATTCTTTAACAAACATGACACATAATCCCCCTATCCATAAAAAGTTGAGATCTGAGAAGGATGCTTCTTCTTCCTCATGCACCCCCCACAATTTTAAATATTTCAAAATTAACCTTGACCTATAATTTGAAAAGGGGCATCATGCTAGACTTCCTTTATCACTGTTCATCTTCATCATTGAATATCAATCACTGGTGGAAAGTTTTTGTAGTTGTTCGAGGCAAGGTGGAGGAGTACGCTATGTTGTCGAAGTGTTGTTTGCATTGTAGAGGTAAGAATTAACTTTTTTTTTAGGAACATGGTGGTTATGGAGATTTCGGGGTTATCGGATATCGAGATCCGGTAATATATTACGGATTCATGAATCCATAATTGATTAAATTGTGTTTTTCAGAAGAGGGGGTTTCAAAAGCAAATTTTGCATAAATTGCTGATTATGGATTGCTGAATCCGGAATGCATATTTCATTTATGGATTGATGAATCCAAAATATTTTTTTGAATGATAGATTTCTAAATGTGGAATATATATTGAGTTACGGATTGATGGATCCAAAAATTTACTGGAAGTCTAAATCCGAAATTTTTTTGGATTTCATAATTCGGAATGTAAAAAAATAAGTACAGTTTAATTGCATTTTGAGATTTTTAAAATTAATAGGGACAATATGGTCTTTGCATGATATTGTGGGGTGCAGGAAGAAAAATAGTGTCTTTATAATGAATGCCAAATCCCAAGACCTTCAACAAAAACATTTCACTTTAAAATCTATGTCCACCAGAACTAAACCAAACTTGTCCAAATCCTCAAACCTCTGTTTCATTCCTCTGCTTAGGCGTTGAAACTTTGATCTAACCTCTTCTTCCCGCGGACCCTCTTCTCTCTCTCATTTCTCTCTGTGAAAAGTGAGGACTTTTGAATGAAAACTTGATTGAGGCTCTTTAAAAACAAACCAAACTCATTGTCTCTCATTATGTTCTTCTTCTGAAGGAAGTACTAACTCTCTCTCTCTTCCTCTCTCACTCTGTGAAGATCATCTATTTTCAATGGCTAAGTCAAAGAACAATGCCAAGAAGTTGTCCTACATATCAGTTCCTTCTCAGATCATCAATTCCATATCATCTTCTTGACTCTCCCAAGAAGTCTTCAAGGAGCACCAACATGTTCTTTTTCTTCTTCACCAATAGCATCTTCAGGAGGCCAAGACTGTGGTTTTTCACTCTCTTTCTCTTTGGTTTGCTTGGCATGCTCAAGTTTGGCCTCACCCTTAACATCCCATTTTCTCCCCACCCATGTGCCACAACCCTGCCTCAGAACATGATCTCACCCCCACTTTCAAAGTCAAACCTTGGTGTTGTGAGAGACAATAACATAAAAGATAAGGTTTTGTTGGCAAAGGCTGTGGTTTCCCAATGATGTGCGAGTGGTTTCAGCATTGCCATCAACGCACCTAATGACTAAACCAGTGAAGGGAAGTCCTCCCCTTCATCTCACTCTCAGTTGGATCCGTTCAAGATATCTCAGAAGAGTAAGGGCCTGTTTGATTCGAATACAGAAGGTGAAGTCACTGTTGGGTTGGGTTCAGTCCAGAGTTATCAGGTGCTGTTTTCTTTTTTTTCTTGGAATTGCAACAATCACAGGTATTATTCATTATCTTATCAAATCATCACACTTATCAATTTCTAGTTTATCTTTTACTTCATCAAACCATCTTGGAATTTTTATATCACCTTAATACTGAGGTAATAATAATGATAATAATTTATTATCATGTTTTATATTTATTCATATTATTTCATAATTCTAATATTTAGTATTTCTAATTTTATAAAGAGATATCAATTTCTATAATGTTTTAGTGGTTAAATATCCTCATAAATAAATAATTTTTTAGTGGTTAAATATCCATTCATCTTTATCCAATCATTTTAATTAAAGAGCATGGTGGATGAAAATATATGTGCACATTATAACATTTTAATATAGTACTTTATTTGTTATTTTTAATTTTTATGTATTTTGATTCTATTTAATTATCATATTTCTAATTTTAAAATAACAAAATAAATCTTTTACAATTAGATAAATAATTTATTTTATTTTTAATTAATTAGCACTTATACATTTATTATGAAGTAGAAATAAAAAAAGTGGTATACTTTTTTTTAGACTGGATTTACATTATAACAATACTATTATACACATTTAATATAGCAGCATTAATCATAACATTATATTAAAAAAGTAAAATTGAATTTTATTCATATTATACTATTAATTATATTATTTTTTCAACAATAAAGGTATTGAACTGTTTCAGTAAAATAACATTTAATTATTAACTGATGAATCATAAAAAAATACGTCGAATTACAAAACATTTTTTTATGACATAAACCACAATTCTAATAAATATCAGTTTGTAAACGTTCCTTCCTTCCACTCTCTTCATTTCCGATTTTTAAACCCTAACTCTCTGCATTTCCTCCAAAATTCTCTCTCGCGTATCTCTCATATGTTATGCTTATGTTTCACATTTCTCTCATTTCTTCTTTTCCTTTTTTGAAGAACAGGTTATTCTTTATCATTTATTTTCTACATTGCTTGTTTTTATTCTTTTTGCGGATTCTCTTAATTTGTTTGTTAAGTTTTTTCGCAACATAATTTAATTTTTTGGATTTTTTTTTCATCAAAGTTCCTTAATTTTATCATTTATGTCGATTTTTTTTCATCTCTTTATCGGTTTGTTTCCTCCACTGTTCTTCGTATTGTTGCTTCTGTGTTTGTTACGTTTTTCGTAACATAAAAATTATTTCTTTTTTGATTTTTTTATAAAAAATTGATTGTTTTTTATGTTTCTATTGATATATAAGTGAAATCTAAAAAATAAATAAAAATGAAATTATAAAACAGTTATTTTATGTATATGAAATTACATACACAAAACAAATACCATAAATAAAGACATAATTAATAAACGATCGATTGATTGATGTGTTTTTATTGGATTGAAGAATGCAAGAATTATTAGTAAATTCATTTAGGCTGATTCTGCATGTGATTTTTTTATGTGATGATGTGAGTTTTTACCTTTTCATGCATAAGGGTTGAATTGGTGTTTGAATTATTTTCGCATAAAAATTAAAAATATTTTTAGCACACAACTTACAAAGAAATCAAAGATCACATCACTCTTTAATCTCTTTTTTTTTTTATATGAAATTTCTTATTTAAAAAAAAATAGCTCAAACAAAAGAATTACTTAAAATCCAAGTTGAGAAATCAAGTTGAGATGATATTTTTTTAATTGATTTTATTGATAGCGAAATTATAAGAAAATAAAAAAAATAAAGAAGGTTAAAAGTAAATTAGATTTTAACTATAACTGGATTAGGTATATATTTTTTAGTTGTAATACATGAAAATTATTAATTTCTTATGCAAAAAAAATTATTCTCTTGAAAATATAATAAAGATATATAAATTTAGAAGTCAACTTCTTAGATTGTTTTTCCTACTGAATCTCTTTGGGGAAAAACACTTACTAACAAATGGATTTAAAGGTTTTCTTGTTTATATGTATAAATTTTTCGCCTACTAAAAATGTTTTCAACACTTAAAAATCTTTTCAACTTTTAAGTATAATTTTGAAAAGCTAATAATAGAAGTGATGAAAAATACATTAAATTTATATATTATTACTTATTAAAAAATTACCATTATTTTACAATAAAAATGAATTATTTTAATATCAAACAAAAAATCGATTGAACTTAATACAACATATACCTATTCATATTAAAAGTTCTTTTTGTATAAATTAATTTTAGAATTTATGGTGTTAACTATCGGTGAGATGATAGAGTGTTTCGTTTAAAAATAAATAAACTAAAACTTGAGCATTAAGTGTAATAACAAAAATATAAAACAACGTTACGAATCAATTTGCTATATATAAAGAAGGTTGATTCCCATGTAAAAAACAGAACATAATAGAGTACTTATCTCTTAAAAGATCAATTTCAAGAATTCACAAAGCAGCATCCCTCTTCTTCTTATTCTTGCGGTAGGAGATTCTCTGGAGAAAACATCCGTCAATGGCTTTTCCAATGCGAGAACTACTTTCTTTCTTATTGATAAGAGTTCAGAGGATGTGCAGTTTGTTTCCATTGTTATACGTTTGCACCTAAGTGAATCATACATGTTGAGTTGTTTATGCCATGATTTCTTTAATTAGTTATACCTTTCCGTTCATTTTTTGTTCATGTTCTATTTGGACAGGATTTCTATGCGAGAAAGATAATGGTGTTTTGGAGGTGAAAGTCAAAACAACGAACGACTCTTGATAAAGTAATTTCTTTGTTATTCTATTTTTCTACCCAAATCCAGGTGTTGATTGAATTGTTTGCATTAATCCCTTTTCAGAACACAGAGAAGGAATTGTATTTTGGAGGCTGGGTAAAATTGTTATTCTATTCCTCTACCCAATCCAGGTGTTGATTGAACTGTCTCCATTAATCCCTTTTCAGCTTATAACAACACGCGATGAACGATATGCAACTTGCTATCTTCTTTTGTGGGTTTAGGGTTCATTATATGGTAAGCTAGCAGTATCATATTTTCTTGTTTCCATATCAAGATTTGTTTTTCTACAGTTGTTTATGATTGGATTCAAATAATGCCCGGATCTCGTCGAGCTTTGGTGAGTGTCTCTATTGGTTTCTGAATTTAAGAATGCGTCTAATATTTTCTATTGTATGAGTGCTTTCAGTTTTCTTGAATTTTTTCTCTTTACAGCTATAAGACAAGTAATGGATGTGTGAGGACAATGTAGAAACATGGGCAGGATCATATGAAGCCATAGGTTCTGTTACCCTTACATTTTCTAATGTGTTCATTCGTGACTATCTATTTGAATGCATTCTTTTATTTGGTGATAGAGATCTATCAAAATAAAAAGATTGGTTGAGGATTAAAATCCATAAGTGTTTAGAATTTCCTCTATTTGATTTGATCACAAAATATAAGGATTTCGTTGTCATTTGTTTCTCTGCAATGGTGTTTGAAAAATAAATTTCCTCTATTTGATTTTTTCGGATTTGATCACGAAATATAAGGATTCCGTTGTCATTTGTTTCTCTTCAGTGGTGTTTGCAATATTTTTCATGCTACATCTAATCGATCGTGTTATGAGTGAATATCCCTTTGTTTTGGAATTTGTGTTATTGTTTGTATACTTCGTATTTTTGAGCAACGACTGTGTGAGGTAGCACGTGATCCAATGAAGCTTTATGTTTGAATTTTGTTGTGCATTTATTCGTGATTGGCTAAACTTGTTTGGATTTTTTTTTTATTGGATTCTGGTGGCTAGATTTTGGTAACCTGAATTCTTCTTTAGGTTTTGTTTGGATTGGGATTGGAAAGTTGAGGATGTGGAAGGGTGAGAATGTGAAGATGTGTGAAGAAAGTTTATTGAGATACGTAAGTGATGTGATGGTTATAAAAGTATTTTAAATTATTTTAAATAGTGTAAATTGTAAGATTAAAAATTTATCGTTATATATAAAAAAGAATAAATAATAATTTATTTATTTTTTGCATATTTTAGTTAATTAAAATAATTTAAAATTTCATTTATAAATAAAAGAAAAAAAAATTTAAAGAAATAATTAAATATAATTTTAAATGTAAATATAATTTTATTATTTTTCATTTTATTAATTTAAATTAAATTTCGTTACTTAAGTTATTTTATTTAAATAATTTTAATATTATTTATAATTTTTTAAAATATATTATGTTAACATAAAATTATTAATAATAATAATTTTTATTATTAATATTATTGTATGAAGGGCACCATGGTCTTTTCATCTCATTACATTCTCCTTTCTCTTAAATTATAAGAGAATCCTAAATACCCTCAATTTTTCACTCACTCTCACCCTCAACCTCCCCCTCTCATAAAAGCAAACAAGGGTGACACCCATTTACCCTCACCCTCGACAAGGGTGAGTCGAGCGGGCCCAGGCCGATGTTGAGTTGATTCGATTCGGGTCGATTTCGAGCTGAGTCGATTCATGCTGATGTCGAGTCGAGTCGGTTTGAGTCGTTGTCGCGCCGAGTCAGCTCGAGCTGATGTCAAGCCAAGTCGTCCCAGGCCGATGCCGAGTAGAGTCAGTCTAGGCCGATGTCGAGTCAAGTTAGTCCAGAGGATGTAGAGTCGAGTCGGCTTGGGCCAACGTCGATCTAAGTCGATTCAGGCCGAGTCAAGTCGATATCGAAGAAAATCAGTATGTCCCGACATCAAACCGAGTCAACCCTAAAGCATAAGGGTGGTCATGGATTAGATTTTTCAAAACCTAATCTAGATCCAATCCAAATCCAAATAAATGGATTGAATTTAAAATCCATATCCATTTTAACTAGATCAAATTTATTTAGATTTTTTTAAATCCAAGTGAATTAAATCTATATTAAATTCACTTTGTTAATTAGATTAAATTTACTTTGTCAATTAAATTAAATCCATTTTGATATGGACACATTCTAACTTGGCTCGAACTAGGCCTAAGCCGAATCAACCTTGACGCGGACCAACTCGACTCAACATTGTCATGGGCCCGGACGACTCGATATCAGCTCGGGCCTGCTCGACTCGACTCAGCTCGGGGCCACTCGACTCGACATCAACATGGGACCGCTCGACTAGACATCGGCCCAGACGACTCAACATCGGCCTTGGCCCGAACGAGTCGACATCAGCCTTGGCCCAAACGACTCAACATCGGCCCGAGCCCATTCGACATCGGCCTAGGCCCGGACGATTCAACATCAATATGGGCCTGCTCGACTTGACCTCGTGCAGGGCCTGGTCAACTAAACATCGAAAGGGCCCGCTCGACTCGACATCGGCCAAGGCCCGCTCTACTCAACACGTTGTACTCAACATCGGCCCAGGCCCGCTGGACTCGAAATCAACCGGGCCTAGACGACTAGACATTGCTCGGGCCCTCTCGGTTAGACCTCATCCCGGGCTAGGCATGACATCGACCTTGTCCCAGAGGACTAGACATTGCTCAGGCCCACTCGGCTTGACCTCGTCCCTAGCTACGCATGACATCGATCTTGTCTCGGACGACTCAACATCAACCCTGGCCCAAGCGACTCTACATTAGATGGGGCTCGCTCGACTCGACCTCGTGCATGGCTTGGTCGACTTGACATCGGCCCAAGACCGCTCGACTCGACATTGGCCCGACTCAACATCGGCCCGGGCCCAAACAACTCGACCTTGTCCCGAGCTCAGCACAACATCGGCCCCGGGCCTGCATGAATCGACAACGACACGCTCGAATAGACAATGACCCAGGTCCGGTCAGCCCGACCCGGACGAATTGACATCGGCCTCGACACTGAGGATTCGACATTGTTTCGGGCTCAAATGATTTTACATTGGCCTTGGTCCGGACTATTCAACATCGACCTGAACAACTCGACATCGGCATGGGCCCGCTCGGCTCGAGCTCATGCAGGGCCTAGCCGACTCGACATTGCCTGGGCCCAGACGACTCAACATTGGTCCGGGCCCGAACGATTCGACTTCGATCTGGGCCCGCTCGACTCGACCTCGTGCAACTCCTGGTCGACTCAAGATCGCCAGGCCCACGCGGCTCGACCTCGTTCCGGGCTCGGCAGAACATTGCCCAAGCCCGCTCTGCACGACAACAGCCCGAGCTTGCTCGATTCGACCTTGGATTAGGCCCGTTCAGCCAGGCCTAGACGACTCGACATCGGTAGGCCTGCTTGGCTCGATATCGGCCTGAGCCCGCTCAACTCAACATCAACCCTGACGGCTCGATATCGGCCCAGGCCCGTATGACTCGACATTGCCTTAACCCTGACGACTCAACATCGGTTCGGGCCTAGACGACTCAAGATTGGTCTAGGCCCACTCAATTTGACATCGAAACTAACATTAACTTGGGCCTGGACGATTCGACATTGATTTGGAACCGCTCAACTCGATATCGGCCCAGGCCCACTCTACTCGACATTGGCCTAGGCCCGCTCTACTCACATTGGCTGAGGCTCGCTCTACTCGACATCAGCTGAGGCTCGCTCTACTCGACATCGGACCAGGCCCGCTCTACTCGACATCGGACCAGGCCCGCTCTACTCGACATCGGACCAGGCCCGCTCTACTCAATATTGGCCCGGCCCAAACCAATCAATATCAGCCCGAGCTTGCTCGACTCGACCTTGGCCCAGGCTCATTCATCCTGGCCTGGACGACTCGACATCGGTGGGCCGCTCGGCTCGATATCCACTCGAGCCCCCTCGACTCAACAACAGCTCAGTATCACCCCAGGCCCGGATGACTCGACATTGGCCATGACCCAGACGACTCAACATCAGCCCGAGCCTAGACGACTTGGCATTGGTCTGGGCCCTCTCGGCTTGACATCGAGACGAACGACTCGATATCAGGCTGGGCCCAAACGATTCGACATCGATTTGGGCCCGCTCAACTAGACCTCGTGGAGGGCCTAGTCGACTCTACATCGCCAAGGCTCGCTCAACTCGACATCGGCCCAGGCCCGCTCTACTCAACATTGGTTCAAGCCCGCTCTACTCAACATCGTCCCAAGCTCGCTCTACTTGACATTGGCCTAGCCTAAATGAATCGACATCGACCCTGGCCCAGGCAACTCGACCTCGTCCAGGGCGGCTCACGACATCAACCCGCTCGACTTAACATCGTGTTGGCCCGATTGTCAAACTGCTCGGCTCGACATCAGCTTGGGTCTGCTCAGCTCGACATCGACCCAGGCTCGCTTAGCTCAACATCGGCCCATACCTGCTTGGCTCAACACTGCCCTAGCTCGGTCGTCTGGATATCGACCCAGGCCCGCTTGACTCGATCTCGGACCCGAAAGACTCAACTCGACTAGACATTGGTCTAGGCCAACTCGGCTCGATATCGGCCTTGGCCGACTCGGGTCAACTCAATATCGGCCACTCAGCTTGACTTGGCCCAGGGTTGACTCGGCTCAACGTTGGCCCGAAACGACTAGGCTCGACTTTGGCCCATACCGACTTGTCTCGACGTGGACTTGAGCCGACTTTACTCAACTTGGGCCCGGATGCAAAAAATCCAAATTACAAAATCCAACCCAAAATGCAATTTGGATAATCCAAAAATATAATCCATATCCAATTAAATGGATTGGATTTGAAATCCAAAAATAAGGATTTGGATTTGAGATAAATCCATTTAAATGGATTAAAACTAATATGGATTTGGATAATTATGGATTGGATTTTGTAATTTGGATTTTTTGCCACCCTTACCAGACCATGTTGAGCCAAGTCGACCCTAGTCAATGTCGAGCCAAGTCGGTTTGGGCCAATGTCGAGCTGAGTCGACCCAAACCCATGTTGGGCCGAGTCAGCCCAGACCCATGTTAAGCCAGGTCGACCAAAGCCCATGTTGATGCAAGGCGACCCAAGACTACGTCAAGCCGAGTCGACCGAAGACCATGTCAACTTAAATCAAATTAGGTCCATGTCAAGCTGAAAAGGGTTGTGCCCATGTCAAGTCGAATGATCTCAAACCCATGTCAAGCTGAGTCACCCCGAGTCAAGGTTGAGTCAGTACTGAGCCCATGTAGATCCAAGTTGACTCATACTGAGGTCGAGCCCAGTAGGCCAAAGTCCATGTCAAGCTGAGTCGACTAGGATTCAAATTGAGATGGAATTAATCTAATTGATAAAGTGAATTTAATCTAGATTTAATCTATTTTAAATAGATTTGAAAAAATTCAAATTAATTTGATCTAGTTAAAATGGATATAAATTTTAAATCCAATCTACTTCATTGGATCTAGATTGAATTTTGAAAAATCTAATTTATGACCACCCCTAAAAATATAGTTTAATTATTAAAAATTAAACAATCCTTAGCTGAGACTATTCTCATTACTATGCCTAATCTTAAGATCTACCACTGCGAAATGGGCAAAGGGCAAGTAGTTCTCTCATTCCCCAGCACAAAAATAAGATAATTTTCATTTTTTTACAATATTAAGATTAAAACTATGCATATTACCCAAATTTCTAACCACTGGACCGACTCTAATAGTTTTCTCTATTCTATAAATATAAATTACGAGCTATAAAACAACAGACACACAGAAAATAATAATAATAATAATAATAATAGAGCAGAACTAATCGCAGAAACAACGAAGCTTTCTGCAGCAATCCCATCAAAATATATGTTAAGAAAATCTAAGCAGTCATCAATAGAGCTCCTAACAAGAGCCAGATCCAATGGTCAATAACTAAACATAATCAGCAGGAAAAATATCAGGCCGTCACTTTAACTAAGACAAATAGCGGCTTGTCTCCCAGCCTGTCCCGCCCCTGAAATAAGGCAGAAGGAAAAATAGTTTATAGCAATCAATTTTCTGTCGCAACACCATAGATTTGGTATTCAAAATAGTCAGTGTAATTTAAAGCACCAGGGAGAATACACTATTTCGAATGTCATATATCGCACAATAGCCAGACCAAAAGAATCCGTAAGTTACGGCCTTTCTTTCTAAATAAAAAGTAGAAAACACCTATATAAACACTGCAGGACCAGAAGCCCTAGATAAACCATGTACAACAATCAGTAGAGAGGAATTCAAGTGCTGACATAACTTCAATGACCCTCCTCCAGGACGACTTGCAGTAATATTGTTTTTAAATCAAACATATTAAATCAAGGCAGGTCTACAAAGTCCACATAATTTCTGCATTTATTGCCTCTTTTCATTCCAGAATCAAGGAATGCAAGGGATTCTTGGGCAGGCGCCATATACTGTATAGTTAAAAAAGTATGAGACTCGGGTTCTCCACCTATTGTATAGTTAAAAAAGTGACTTAGAGAACACTTATTGTGACCAACTTGCTTAAGAAAATCTTTCATGTTGAAGGACAGGACACAACTAAAGGTTGAGTTAACCTATTATTAAGAAATATGTGTGCTTTGTTTTCTACTTTGCTCTTCACGTTTCTCACGACGCTACTCCACTTTATCTAAATGTGTTGTTGCAACCTATTATGCGTTTCTTGCTGTCTTAGTTGGTCTGGTAGCAAAATGATATACTCAAATTTATGATTTGGATTATGGTGATAATTTCTCCCTTGTTACCAAGATGATTTTTATTCTTATTTATGGCTGACATGACATGAGGCAATATACCTAGTACTAGCTTGATATTAGAAATTCCTTGCACGAAATTTTTTAGGAGGAAATCTTCATGGAACAACCATCTAACTCTGTTGCTTAGAGGGAGTCTAATTTTGTTTGCAAGCTACTGAGGTCTTAATATGATTTAAAATAATCACATTGAGGTTGGTTTGGTAAATTTAGTAGCCCCATCCAACCATTTGGTATGGTTAGTTATAACATAGATCACTCTATGTTCTTTTAATGCTCACCACCATTGAATAAGGTATGGTGATGTAAATAATATTATGTTAGCAAGTGATGATCAAGACAACATCAGGGAGTTGACAAAATACTAGTTCAGAATTCAAAGATTTTCAAACAATATCTTGGTCGATTGTGGTACTTCTTTGGACTTAAATACCTCTCAATCAAAGATGGAAACACTATTGATATTTTGGAAGAAACGGGAATTCTTGATTGTAAGCTTGTTGATATTCATATGCACCCAAATGTATAGTTTCAACCAAATCAGGGGGAGTCCTATAATGATCTAGGCAAATATATATTAGTTGGGAAATTAAATTATCTGAAAAAGATTACCAAACATTTCCTTTGCTATTACTGTTGGCAGTCACTTTCTCAATTCACCACGTCGTAGACACTGGAATGTAGTTGTTCAGATCCTTGGGTGCATAAAAGGATTACCTGGCCAAGGGCTCGTTGATGGACAAGAGTAATGCTAACATCATGGTACATACAAATGAATATTGGGAAGATCCAGAATAGGCTACTATGTCCTCGTTGCTGGAAAAACTTTAACTTGACGAAAAGTAAAAAGTAGATTTAGCTGCATAATAAAGTCCAAGTATTGGGCAATAGCTAATAGAACTTTTGAACCCTTATGGTCAAAGCATTTGCTTCAAAACTTGAACCTTTGTAAGATATACCCCATGACCCTTGTTATATAACCAATCAACTAATAGAAGACTAAACATATAGAAGTTTCGTGGGCTCTAAGGAACAACCTATTAGTTCTTACTATCCTAGAATAGTTTCTGTATGTTACAAGTTGGATGCAGCATACTTGTATGACCCAAGTCGCTTTAATTACAGTCACTAGCCTGCCCCAGTTAAGACTTCTTTGGATGTTGCTTAAAATTGCAATCTCAAGAGTTGGTTTAGTCTCACATTTACTAGTAATATTGTCAAATTAAAATATATAAGTAGAAAACAGTCCCCGCTTTAAAAGATAATTGTAGAGTTGACTTAGACTTAAACTCAAATATTAAGATAGCATCAGATACTATCCTATATCCAATGTTGGGTCACCTGTATATCTACCATGTTCTAGGTTGGAAGTCCTAGGCATAAAGGACTGTGTTAGAAAATCATCTTAGTTGTGATCACCCCTAGCCCACTCAAGTTCCGGTCTCTTTGGGGTTGCCTGGCAATCTTAAGGGTGGTGGTTTAGTCTTGCATCAATTAGTGATATAACCAAATTAAAATATATAAGTGAAAGGTAATCTCACCTTATAAACAAATTTTGTAGAAGTTAGTAAGAGTCAAACCCAAATGTTAAGAAAGGAGACACAATTATTGTTAATGAGACAAATGATTTGATCCCAGATTCTAGGATCAGTTAGGATTAAGAATTTTCTTTGTTCATGCTTTATTGTATAAACACCTATATTTTTAAAGGCACTAGTTCAAGGCTCAATTGTTCAATCGTGGTCAAACCAGTATTAATAAATATAATAACTAAATAATATAAATAAAAATATTTAAAAAATGTAATATCATAATTCTATAATGCTAAAAACTAAAATAAAACATGAATTTATAATAATATTTTAGCATTTAAATACATATAAAAAATAAAATAAAAAATCATGTTATCATACTTCAATTAAAATTTCAAATGACATTTATCAATATTTATTAATAACAATAAATTTATATGCAGAATAAAAAGAAAATGACAAATATTTTAGATTTATTAAGAAAAACATTATCACGTTGGACCTAGTAATTAATTTGACAGGTCCTATTACCTAGTACTTAAATCTGAAAATGTAAAATCAAGTCATTCTCCATTGGGTCAGGGCGCAAATTACTTTGCACACGGTGCCTATACAATAATTTTTTAGATTAATGTCTCTCAACACAATTTTCAAAGATATAATTCAACTTTACCATCATTCTTTAGTTCTGCTAATGTCAATTGAGATCCTAAAATGCAAAGTGTAACAAGATAATAGCCATCCTGATTCCAGTGTTTGTTTATTTAATTAATTTTTAAAGTTGACATGTTCCATATATTTAAGAAATAAATCAAGCCAACAATTAGACAAGGTGAGGATAAATATAGGTTAGGGTTGTACCTTCAACTCTGGTAATTCAATCAGACAAGCACACTCCACAACATCAACCCCAACACGTTCTGCAATAAAGGGAGTAACAAACAGAACAACTAAGAATGTATTGAAATGCTTATGTTAAGCGTGCATTAAATAGTATAAAATACACTTCCAAGTTAAACAGTCACTTCACTTGAAAACACCATTTTTAAAAGGGTGGTATTAGGTTCATTACCCAGAAACAAGCTTTTCTCTTCTCATTAAAAGCACATGTGTTAGGTTACACATAGAGGAGGAGTTAGTTAGAATTAGAATAGTCATGAGTTAGTTATTTGTTTTGCTAGTTAGATATAAATAAGAAAGAAGGAGAGGGGAGGGGCAGTGTGTAATATTTTTGTAAATTGAGCTTTAGCTCTTTGTGAAGGGGAAGAGCCGAAAGAGAGAGTGCTCTCCTATTTCTTGTTCTTTTCTTTCTATCCAATAAAAACCTTTCTTTTCTTCTCTTTATAATTCTTGGATCCTAACAACATGATACATGCATTATTTGTCTGAATGTATAAATAAACAGAAAGAAGAAAACCATGAATGCTGAAACACTGATAGGATGATCTCTTCTGTGGTTCAATGGGTCCGAAGTCCATGTTTGGTCATTGGCACAATTCTAAAGACATTTTTAATCCATAAACAAAAAACACAAGGTCTTTTTAACAGGCGCATCATATGAACCAGACAAGAGTAACTAGGTTGGGACTCGGGATCCATGAGAGCTTTAAGAAGGCAGAAAATCAACTTTCACTCATAATAGGTTTTCCTGGCCTAGCCCATAAAGCATTAATATTGATAAGTTTACCTAGTAGCTTAATTGCAGCATCTAACGTTCCCCCAGTGGCAATAAGATCATCTATGACTAAGGCCCGTTCTCCCGGTTGTACAGCCCCTACATGCATCTCGATTTTGTCTGTTCCATACTCCAAAGAGTACTCTTCTGAGATAACCTCCCCTGTAAGTATAATCAAAACACGACCATTCAAAAAACTAAAAAAAATAAGCACAGTGAACAAGTGCAAAAGTTAGAATTGATGACCATACACAATACAGAGATTCAAAGACCTCAAACCACAATTATCTGCTAAGTAGGAATTTATGGCAACATTATATGTAATTATTTGAAAAGAAAGGTACAAAAATAATGCCTGGCAATTTATTGGGTTTCCTCATGGGGACAAATTTTGCTCCAATAGCTAATGCAATGGGTGGACCAAATATAAAGCCTCTTGCTTCAACACCTGCATTGGGACATAAATACAGCTATCAGAAAAAATTAGTCACTTATTTGAGCATAAGTAAAAGAAATTGAAAAATCCAGATTTCTAGCAACACAGTTGCTAATTGGTATCTGAGTTTGCGTCCACTATCTTCTGAAGTTGGAATAAAACAAAAATCCCACTTTGGCAATTTGTATGGAAATCAATGAATTAATGGAAGTTAGTCGTTCAAGAGATCATTCCAGTAAATATTATCAACAAGGTATTTGAAACACATAAAAACAAATATACAAATTGACTTATGCCCACAGGCAAGGAAGCGATGCTGCCGCCCATCACAAATTGCAGACTAGAACTGAAAAAATAAATTCTTGCAATATCAAAAGCTGGAGAACATAACAGCAAGCCTCTAATTTCCCTAGTATTAAACTCATAGATTAGGATTAACTCAGGTTAATAAAGAATATCACAATATCATGTTAAGAGAAAAAAAGGTCTAGAGCTAGAACAGGCCACACACGTGGGACACAAGGCCCTATATCTCCTTGGCCTCGATTTGGAGTCACAGTTCCAGTACACACACCAAAAAACTGCCCACGTTGCTTAGAAATGAAGCAAATGGTAATTTCTGAACATCTTTGTTCTTCAACCATCTTTAAAGACAAAATAGAGAAACTAACCACAACAATAATACATAAATACCTATAATGCATTGACCCTCACAATGTAAGTGGCCTTTAGGAAAATAGAAAGAGTTTCCATTACGTAACATGACATAATCACGTTCTTTAATAACACGAAAAGATCCTGACCCTTTAACCCACTATCACACCCTCCCTCAACCCAAATTTGCGATAAATAAGTTGGCTGCAAGAGAGAAAAGGACATGGCAGATGAAAGATCACGAGTTGATTCAGATACACCGTAAGGTGGTTTTTACAGAAATCTCCCCTGACCCCGGGTTGAGGAGTTAGGACAAAATTAGAAGGAGAATCAGAGAGAGAAAGGGGTAAAGAAAATAATTTGAAAGCAAGAAAAGAGGAAATGAGGAGTGATGAGTACCTGCAACAACATTGATATTTTGATCTCTGTACCTCTCAACAAAAAGGTCGATGGTGTCTTTGAAAGCCTTGGGATCAAGAAGCAGCGTGGTTATGTCCTGAAACAAAATTCCTGAGAGAGACAAGAAATGCAACGTAAAGTAAATGATTAAAGAAAAAGGGGAGGAGGCAGTTGGATGAGAGAGGGAGACCTGGCTTGGGAAAGTCAGGGATCACTCGGATTGCAGAGGAGATTCTCTCTAAGCGCGGGTCTTGTTGATCTTGAGCGTCCTTCAGAGCCATTCTGGTCACTCGTCTCCCTGCCCAACCAAACAAAGACAAAGGAATGTTTTATTGTGTGCTGGGAGAAAGACAAAAACAAGCAATTTGAGAAAGAGAGAGAGAAGGGAATTGATTGAAAGTTACGTACCGGAAGGAGTGGAGCGGCGGCGGAGGGTGGGTGGAAAATTGGAAGAAGGGAGTGAAAGAGGAAGAGGGAGGAGCGGAGGGAATCTGGAAGAAGGGAAAGAGGGGAGAGCGGCAGTGACGGCTGACCCAAACGACCACGAAATGGAGCAACACACAACCCGCATTCTTCTTGCCTCCTCACTTGTCACTTTTCCATTTTCACAAAATTAAAAATAACCACAAAAAATAATTAAAATAAAACATCTCTTTCTTCTAAGTGCCAACTGGGAATTTCAGAATACCACTCTACACTCCCATCTCTTAAATTCTGCTTTATTGGAACGCGGGTCAATTGCCTAATAATTATCACCCAAAATAAATAAAAATAACCAATAATAATAATAATGAAGAAATTAAAATGGTGGGCGAAATATTAAATTTAATCGTTGCGATTTTAATTAATAAAAGAGTGTCATTGTGGATCATTTCATATAGTGTCTTAGATTGTATAGTCTAATTCACCAAAAGGTCAACACAATTAGAGTATTATAGAGTTGCTAAATTAAGGTTTTTTTCAATAAATTCAATTACAATCATAATTAAACAAAATTTATATATAGTTTGCAAATAAAGTGTTAATTAGAAACAACGATAAATAAATAATGTTTTTTTAGCAATCAGAAGGGATAAAAATAAAATAATTAAAAAACATGTTTACTCATATTTTTTAAAAATTAAATTATTCATCGATTATAATATATGATTATTATTTATCTAATTTTCAAATAAACATCAATAAAATCAAATTTAACTAAATAAACATCAATCATATTCAATAAAATCTTATTAATAAAACAAACATTCAATAACTCTTTTCTACATCACTCGTCTCTAAATTTATGATTTTTTTTTAGATTTTACTCTTTCATCCTTTTCTTATATTTTGTTTTCAAAATTTCAAAATTTTGTTTTTTTTATCATATTTTTGTATAATTTTTTTCTGAGATTTTATATTTTATTCTCCATTTTTTTTTCTTCTAATCTTTAGTGCATTTTTTTCAAATAATCTAATTCAACTTTAACTAGACTCACATGTTACTGCAGTAGACTCTTTTATAAGATATTTTGTTACAACAAGAATTAGACCTACCATATATTGTATTGAAATTATAACATTAATCAATAATAACAATTAAAATTTAAATGAAATCAATTAGATAAATTTCAAGATCGTTATAGTAAAAAATTACTAAAATTAAATATTTTAACTGAGTAAAAATGTGTTCATTATGTAAAAAATAATCACTTTATTTCAAATTTTAAAAAATAATATCTTGAAATTTTTATGCTTTTCCTCCAATAAATTTGGTTGATGTTGCATCTGTAATGCAAATGAAAAAAAAATAAAATATATATATATATATATATAACTTTAATTAATTTTAATTCACTTTATCAAGAGCAGGTCACAAGACATATAGTCTACTCCACTAATGAGTGATGAACTAAAAAGTTATTTATTTGAACACACAAAATAAAAAACAAAACAACACTCCTACTTATATTCCATGTGTTAAAAAAAGGTTTAGGTTGAATTTTTTATTGCTGGTTCGACTTTGCTAAAAGTTATGATTTATCTTTGGCAAGTCAATCAATTCGATTGCAAAAAAATAAATGAACATGTAGAGAGATTAAAATAATTAAATATTTATTTTATGAATGAATTAAAATTGGCAATTTTAATTAAATAACTAAAATATAATGATAACTCAATCTAAATTAGATTTGGATGACAAAAATCTGGAATTATATTTGGAAAAAATATAAAGATTACAAAATAAAACATTAATTTATCTGGATTAAAATAAAGAAAAAAAAACTAAGAAAAATAAATCATGACGTGTTACAATATTACAATCTCTCTAAATCTGAAGGAAAGGAAATTTCATGTCTCTATCAACACACTCAAAAATATATCTCCAGAACAAACATCATTCTTAAGTTGTGATAATATTAACAACATCCAACGAGCTAAATTGCACACTTACTTGAAAATATCCTTCAAGAGATGAAAGAGAGAGAGTTTTTAAAAAAAATTACAAAGACTTTTTTCTTTTATTAGAAAAAAATTGTATTAAATGAAATTCTTTATTATTTTAACCATTTTAAAAAAAATTTAAATAAAACTATTTTTTAAAAATTAAAATAATTAGTTACTATATTAATTAAGTTATAAACTATTTTATAAATTAAAAAAATTACTAATATTTAAAATAATTTATATTATTAATAAATATTTATAAAGTAGTTTTTAAATTGATATCTAATTATACTAATATTTTTTAACTACTAATTACTTGTATTCTAAATTAGCCTTTATTAGTCTTTTAAAAACTAATTTATAATAACTAAAATCTTGATAGCTAATTTAGATACAAATTTAAAAATTATTTTATATTTTTTTATTAATAAAAAAATCATTTTAAATATTAATAATTTTTTAATTTTTAAAATAATATATAATTTAATTAATATAATAAATAATTATTTTTGATGTTTAAAATTGATTACTTACAACTATAAAAAAAAAAAATAAAACATCTTTTAATGTGATACGTATATATCTCAGACAATCTAACAGATGAGTCAAACCAAAATACTAAATACTAAAATAACTACTTAATCCACAAGACAAAGATATAAAGTAAAAAATGTTTAAGGAAATAAAAGTTTATCAATCGTTTAAATGGATCATAAACCCAACCAAAAAACAAATAAATCATGTCTAATACAACTAATTCAACATCTAATAACTCTTAAATAAACTCGAAAAATTTCAAAACTTTAGACCAAAATTTGTACTAAATAAGAACTTGTTAACCCTTTCCAATTAGCAACCTAATAAATATATGTTGTTAATTAAAAATAATAAAATATTAAAGAATATGATACGAAAAGTCTAAACATAGAATTCACCATGGCAATTGGATGATGGTAATAATGCATCCGAAATATCATTATCAATAATGAATTAAAAGACAATTTAAAATTATAATATACCCCTTTAAAAAGACGCAAAAATCTTAGAAATAAAACTTGGTATTAATCAGAATTAATTTATTACAGTACTCTCTGTGCGTAGGGAAGTAAAAAAAAAAACGTGAACAGCACCGATGTTAGTGTTTGCTTTCTTGGTACATGAATATGAATCGTTTTTGGGTGAACCAACGTTGTTTGTTGTTGAGAATGGTAGGGCAAATCTAGAAACCGCGGAAAAATGGTTTGACTGTGCACGTGTGAATTTGGATGCTTCGCGTAGCTTTTTTCCAACTTCTCATTCCAACAGTTTTTAGACTTCAAAAAGCAGTAGTTGTTGTTCCTTGTTACCCAATCACTCTTCTGTTCCCACTATTCCACTAACTCCCACGCACTTCAAAACTCTCCTCCAAACAAAATTCAACTTCTTCTAATTGGCTTCTAGTTTACAATGAATTATATCATCACATTTATAATAATTTAATTTTAATTTTATAAAATTCACTCATAATATAATATTTATATTTATTTATATATTATAAAATATTTTAATATTTAATCAATATAAATCTAATAACTTTTTGTTATAATATGTTTAAATAACTCTTATACAATATTAAAAACCAAACTTTAAATTTAATTCAATAATATAATATTTACAAACATTTATATATTATCCAATCTCTAGTGGATTTACTACCTCTAACCAGAATTTCATTCAAATTTAATTTCATATTCAATATAATTGTTATTATGTGGATAATTAATATATACTCCTTTCTCTATTTCCTTGATTTTCATCTTCTTCCATCTTCTTCCATCTTCTCAATTTCTACAAACTTATATTTAACATCATTTTGAACATATATACATCTACTGTGTTTTCAGTCTCCTTCTAATGAGAAAGCTACAATTTTAGTGTCATTATTTCTCTTAAATAATATTAATGCAATTATACTAATTTAAATTTTATATTAAGATAATAAATTTTTTGACCAGTCACCTATATTTTTTCTATGAAAATATCTATATTTTCTTAAATACTTAATATTTAAAATATATATACTCTTTTATTTATTTTTAACGAAAAACTCACTTAAAAATAAATAAACAATAATAATGACCTGTATATTTATATAAATTTAATTCAATATTTTAAAAAGTACGAGTCTTTACTCCCCACACATAATTTTATGGCATGTTGGGTTACATAAAAAAAAAAACAGATAAAATAATATAAATGAGAAAACCTTGTGTTACATTTGAAATTGATATGAATTTTTACTTTTACATAAAATGGACGATTAACCTAACACAATCATGCTTTATAACATTATTCTGGCCATTTTTATTCGGGGACAATTCATTTTGTAAAGCCGGTTTTATAGTTTAAAGTTAGGAATTGTTAGGTGTCAGTTTTTTTTAATTATAAATAAATTATAAAATATGGATAAGCTGAAGAAGTTGTTAGTGTTTTTTAATGCTTCACTTTGTGAAGTTAATTTTGTTGATACTAAAAAGGTGTTGTATTATGATTTTGAATTAAAAAAAAAATATCGAAATAGTGTAAAGTCCAATTTACAATGTTTTGTAATTTATTAAAAAATGTTACTTTTTTTTGAAAAAGTCTTGGAATGTGAAAAAGGCTTTAAAGTGATCAGCTAATGAAGCACCGAGTAAAGTTAGCTGAACAACGTTTGAATTGTGTAGATGGAAATGGAGGAATCGGGATTCGGTTTGGACAGAAGAATAGCCACAAATCCTATGCTTCATTCTTGTTGAAAAAAGAAATCGCAATTGCCAAAGAATAATGCATATATTCTTGAACCTTCTTCTGCACCGTAACGTGCTCCACTTGTCCCAATACATAAAAAACCAGAACAGATAATAGTGGTGAAATCCCACACCAAGTCTACTACTCCACACACTCAACACTTCCTCACACATTCAGTGCAATTTTGCAATGGAATCTGCATTACATAAACCACACACACACTGAAATCTGAATGATGCATGAATGACTCACTTTCTACTCGGCTATTGAATATGCAGTCGCACCCTGTGATTTGACTCAGAAAAGTCGTTGGTGGCTAGCTACTTACACTTGCCTACCGGCTGCTGTGGACCAAACTATTTAATTTAAGCCACATTCCCTTCACTTGAAAATTTTGAGTTTTTTTATACTTTTTGTGGATGTTGACTTTTGAAACTTGAACTTGTCTTCTAATGAGTTCACTTGCACTAAAAAAACTCGCAGTTAGTACTAACAATTTATTTGACCGACTTAGATAGGTCCAGTGGCCACCAAGAAAAGTATTTGGGTAACTGAAGTAAAACACGTGCTCTACTGAATTATAATATAGTAGTAACTATTTGAGAGTTGGGGAGTTCCTTGCGCCTACTTTTCCCAGCACTTGTCACGCAACTTCCCCCAAATCCTCACCTCCTTATAAATCCCCCACACCCCCAATTCTCCACTCCAACACTTCACCTCCTAACTCAGAATCAACCAGAACCACAACAACTTCTCTTTCTCCCTCACACAACACCACGCGTCAAATTCAAATGGCTCTCGAAGCTCTTCAATCACCCACCACCGCCAACCCATCGTTTAGTCCCTTTGAAGAAGCCAATCTCAGTTACTTAGACACACCTTGGGCCAAGCGAAAGCGTTCTAAGCGTGCCCGCATGGACCAACAACTGCAACTGCAACACCCTTCCTGCACCGAGGAGGAGTATCTGGCTCTCTGTCTCATCATGCTCGCTCGCGGCGGCTCTCACGCTGCCCCCGCCATCCCCACCACCTCCAAGCCTGCTCTCTCAGACAACAACTCGGCGCCGCTCTCCGCCGCGAAACTCACCTACAAATGCTCCGTCTGCAACAAGGCCTTCTCCTCTTACCAAGCCCTCGGCGGACACAAGGCCAGCCACCGGAAATTAGCTGGCGCCGCCGAAGATCAGCCTGCCTCCTCCAGCGTGACCACCACTTCTGCCTCCAACGGCGGAGGTAGAACCCACGAGTGCTCCATATGCCACAAAACGTTCCCGACAGGACAGGCCTTGGGAGGACACAAACGTTGTCACTACGAAGGCGGCGGCGGTAACAGCGCCGTAACCGCCTCCGAAGGTGTGGGGTCCACTCACACAGGAAGCCACCGCGATTTCGATCTCAACCTCCCGGCTTTTCCGGACTTTCCAACGAGGTTCTTCGCGGATGAGGAGGTTTCCAGCCCCCATCCATCCAAGAAGCCGCGTCTCCATTTGACTATACCCAAGATTGAAATCCCTCAGCACTAATCCATTTACCCAAAAATATTCAGTCTTTTACTGTTTTTTCCTAAGTTATTTGTTATTTATTTGATCTTGTACATATACAGTACTTGGACCTTATTTTCTAGCTTTAAAATTTAGATTGTACTTCTACAGTGGTAATTCAATTCAATTCATTATTTTTTATCAGATCCTACGTATTACTTTGTAATAGATGATTGATTATTGATTATTGATCTGGAACACGCCGAGGAACCGCGTGAACGGTGCGGCAAATTTGTCGAGGTCACTTGCGCGTGTTTCTTTCGGTTTTTGTGTGTGTAACTGTTTTTACTGTTGGTGTGGACCACGAATATAAATTCCTTGTTATTTTCTTTTACGAAAATAAACTTTATTTTAATTTTTAATGTGGACGGTTAAGAATGGGAGTTAACAGTGATATAAGGAGCAACTTGGTGGGATGAACAGAGGGGATAAGAACAAGGGTTTGGGTTTGGTCTTTTAAATGCTGTGATGATGACGACACGTGGGTTACTTATCCTTGCGTTGTAATAATTGGTTTATAGGATAGCGGTTTGAATTAGCAGCATTCTACCATCGTGTATTGACACGTTATTGAATATTCCTACCTCTGAAGACCAAAATTGGTCTGATACGTTTCACACTGCAAATATGAGCTGAAGCTTCCCAATCCATGCGTAAGAGGTGCCGTCACACGCGGCGGCATCTGAAACTTAGAATTAGTAAAAGAAAAGGTGTTTTAGTTGGCAAGGAGGTGCCCAATTTGATGCCAAACTCTGCACTGTGGAAGATTCGCGTTAAATGATGAACACATTCATTCTTGGGTTTCAAGTTTCAACTCTATCTATCTATGCGCGTTTCAACTAATTAGTGGGAAAAGGTCCACCAAGAGAACCATTAAAAGTGTTCACACTATACTTTGCAGCTTTTCCACATTACCAACCTTTTTTTACTCCTCATTCTGTTATTCTTTTCTTCTTCAAGCCACTGTTGTGTTATTCTACACTCCTGTAACTAGTAAAATTTATATTCTTCTTAATCAATTCGGTATTTGAGCAGTCAAATTTCTTAACACAATATAGCACATCATTAAATGATTGTGGTTTTTTTATCCCATTATTAAAAAAATTACAGAATCATAAGTATAATTATTGCTATTAAATTTTATTTAAAAAAAATAAATTATATAGAGCAGATTAGGTATTCAATCAAGGCTCGCGTCCAAAATGTCTATATATTTATATACGATTCTGACTTGTTAATGAATGATTATTAACAAGTATCAAGTTTAAAAGTCTGGTCTATGTTGTATAGTTGTCGAGTTATAATTGACCACTCATTTGAAAATATTTGATAATGTTATATAGTATTACATGTGGCCATTGTTTTTTATTTTTCATTCTTAAACATGGGTTTTAATTTAAAGAATTAGAATAATATTTTTAAAATTTAAGAGACTAATGTATCTCAAGTTTCAAACATTAAAAATTTATGTGTGTAACACATTTTTTTTATTGCATTGTATTGAATGATAGTGAAATTGTGTTAAATTTAACGTTGATTATAATTATTTTTTTTCTTTAAATAGAGTTTGATTGAGTGGAAATTATTCAAATAAGGCTTGCATTCACAATGTGCATAGATATTTTATATATGGCTCTGACTTCTTGATGAAAGATGATTGAAGGGTACCAAATTCAAAATCTTGGTCTATATTGTTCGATATTATAGTTAACTAATTATGATTCACAACTAAGTTGAAGATATTCGACAATTTTATTCGCTAACTTATTTTAGAAAAATACATCATTCTTATCGACAACTTCATATTTTTAACTCTAAATCTTTTCTTCCTTTTTCGATTGAAATAATACTAAATCAACTATGTAATTTGATTTAGCAGCCAACTTGCAATTGGATTGGTTTTAAGAGAAAAGAAAAGTCAACTCATTTCTTGTATATTTTTGCGGTGTGAAGTGTCAGGTTCAATCACTTAGAGTCTTGCAAACAATATTAATCAATAATAAATATTTAATATAGTAATTTCGTTATTTTCTTCACATAAATATTAAAAGTTGGTTTTGAATGGTAAATTAACATTTAAAATGAAAACAATATCACGTGTAGAAGGGTGAGTGATAAAAAGAAGGACATATGATTTGAAAAAGATAAAAAAACATTAACTAAAAATCTCTGTATTTTTTCCTAAAATTGAATGTTCTAAATGAAATCTAATAGTTTTCAATTTAAAACCAAACCCGATTCAAAAAATATATTGGGAAATTAAAAATATATATATTCCTATTAAGGAGATAGACGTAGAGAATTGTGAATTAATTTCGTGTTTCTTATTCTTATCGGGCAATCTACTAGAATTTCAATTTGCTCATTCTCGCGCCTCAGTGTTATTCTTTTAGATCTCGATCACTCTATCTTAGGTGAATGCAGAATGGGGTACCTGCAAAAGATATTTCGACGCTCAAGTCAGTAAAAAGAATGTTCGACATTCGAAAATGTACCGTAAATTTATATTATTTTAATAAATTTATCTTATTGAATCAGATTAGTAGAACGACGTATTGAACTTGGTCAGCTTGACCGTTCGATATACAAGTACATTATATATTATTTTTAAAACGTGGGAACATGATATATGTATTATTTTAATATGAAAATGTATATATACCTATAATTTTGAAAGTGGGTTGAACGTCAAATTGGTGGGTTGGAGAAAATCTGAAGCCGATCGAATTTGTGTGCATGGTTGTTGTTTATGCAAAGGGAGATTGCCTAACTTTTGAACAGCCATGAACTTTCCAGAATCTTTGTGCTCATGTCCAGGTTCTCCGAATCTTCTTCTTCCCACCAATTTCCCACTTCCCAAAGGCGGCGCCCTTAGACACAAGTAACAGGTACTATATTCTTTTAAAAACTTAAGTGCTACATTAAATGTACTTCTTTACACCCACCATTTTTTTATTATAAATTTTGATGTTCGTACATATTTTTCACACAAATGAAAATACCTAATACTTTGTTTTAACTAGATAAGTTTAGAATCTTGAGTTTCAACATACAGCATTGGAAATTCAGAAAACCCTTCTGGTATATGTTGACGTGTTGCATAATTGCATCATATCATACGACCAGCATCATTTCCTGTCTTCTTCTGGAACCAACAAAATGGAATCGATTCAATGAGACTGTTAATTTCTTAATGTGTAATTCCTCCACAACCACCTGCTTTTTTATTTTAGCATTATACATATTACCATTGATTAATTTATCAGAACCAGAGCAAATCGATATATATATATATATATATATATATATATATATATATATATATATATATATATATATATAAAATATAATAAAAATAAAAAAATATATTATATATAATAAAAAACACTATCTTTTTTATAAAAAATAATATAT
>Ga0123342_1002530_pt1 | contig 30353 bp, 19 predicted proteins | sample Turbeawhitnodule_FD_89960 | JGI IMG/M metagenome (GOLD analysis project Ga0123342, IMG submission 89960) | Root nodule microbial communities of legume samples collected from Mexico - Turtle bean Mexico white nodule | ecosystem: Host-associated > Plants > Roots > Nodule | place: Mexico: Nepantla... | reverse complement strand
TAATATGAATAATATTAATAAATATTAATAATATGAATAATATTAATAATATGAATATAATTTATTTTATTATTATTAATAATAATTATATTAATATGTATAAATTATGTTAATAATAATATTAATAATAATAATAATAATATTAACAATATTATTAATAATATTAATAATGTGAATAATATTAATAAATATTAATAATATGAATATAATTTATTTTATTATTATTAATAAAATTATATTAATATGTATAAATTATATTAATAATAATAATAAGTATAATAAAAATGATAATATGACCAAAGAACTTGTCTGGTCTAGTGGTTAACTCTTCCCCTGGGCACTGGAAGGACTTGGGTGACAAAAATATGGTATGAGAATATCATTCTTTACTTCCTGAAAAGTATAAGGAACATTAGTTAAACCAAATGGCATGACTAAGAATTTGTAGTAGCCATTAATAGTGCGAAAAGTTGTTTTAACAGTGTCTTTTGGAACGAGTAAGATTTGGTGGTACCCTTAGTGTAAGTGTATTTTAGTAAAAACTCTAGCTAAGCCTAACTCGTCTAGCAATTCATCGATGGTAGGAATGAGGGACTGGTCATGAATTGTGGCTGCATTAAGGGCTCTGTAATCAACACAAAAACGTCATGTCCCATCTTTCATTTTTATTAAGAGAATTGGTGAAGAAAAATGGCTAGTACTGGTTTTAATAATACCCTCTTGCAGCATCTTAGTAATGAGTTTAGTAATAACTTCTTTGTGATGTTGAGGGTAGTGGTTGAGTTTAACTTTGATGGGTGATGTATGAGGTAAAAGTGGAATATGGTGGTCATGTGGTCTTTATGGAGGTAACCCATATTGAGGTCTCAGAAAGATAGAGGTAATGTTAGAAGAAAGATTGGATGGGTGGGGAAGAGTGTATAGTGGGGATGATGGGTTATGTATTTTAGTGTTTACGAATGAAGGTAACATGGGATGGGGTTCCACAAATAAAAGGTGTAAGGAGGAAATAGAGTTGGTGGATACGTATTGGCAACATTGTTGATAAGTAGTAGTTGGTGGTGTGGATGAAGTGTGGGCTTGTAATGTGATTTGGTGGTTTTTGTTAGTAAAAGCAATATTGGTTACTAAGAAATATGCCTTAAAGGACTTAAGAGTGCTTAACCCGTCAATGCCCAAAACAACATCTACACCTTCAATGGGGAGAAGGTAGAAGGGACTAATGAATGTGATTTTCTGGAGAGAGATATCCACTACTGGGCAAATTCCTTGGCATTTAATGAAAACGCCATTTCCAACCATTACGAATAAGGGAGGGATGAGTGAGAAGAGTAAGTTTAGATGATGGACAATGCGAGGCTACAGAATGTTGTGAGAGTTGTCTGAGTCAATCAAAATGGTAAATGTAAGGTTATGAATTAAGTCTATGAATTTAAGAGTTTTGGGTGAAATGGTTCCTGTGAGGGCCTTGGGTGAAAGAACAAAGTGGATAGTGTTAGTGTAAGCAACAGAGTAGTGAATATCCTTCATGGGTTCAATTGTCATTTTTAGGTCATCAAATAGTAGTAGTGAAAAACGAGATGTAGTGCATTTGTGACCCAGAATGAATTTGTCATCATAGTGTTAGCATAATCCCAGGGCCATTCTTTCTTGCATTTGAGATGTGGATAAATGTTTGATGGGTATAGTATTTGTATTTGGGGGAATAATATTGGGTTTAGGCGTGTTTATTGTTCATGAGCTATTGGAAGGATGGGTGTGGTAAGGTAAGGGAAAATGATTTTGTTTAGGTTTTGAATCTCTAATTTTGTCTTCAATTAGCTTTGCTAGATCAATGACTTGGGCTATAGAATATGGGTTCAAGATGGCTAGCTCTCTACGTATCTCAATATGCAAATAAAAAATGAAGTAGTTAAGTATAGTCTATGGAGTGAGACCCATAGTACAATTGCATAGTCGTTCAAAATGGCATTGATATTCAGTAACTTAAGTTGTCTGCTGGAGTTTGAACAACTCTACTTGGTGATTTGTATATGTTGATGGGCCAAAACGGAGCTTCAAGGCCCGTGTGAATGATTGCCAATATGTTAATAGGTTATTATTGTGCAACCATTTGAACCAAGAAAGAGCTTCTCCTTGCATATGAAACACAATCATGGGTACACGTTGGTCTGGCGATATCTGATAGAAGGAGAAATATTGGTTGACTTGAAACAATCAATCCAGTGGGTTGATTCCATCAATGAAGGGTAGGTTAAGTGTTGATGGTCTGAGTGCAGGGGGTGGAGGGTATTGATGCTGGGACTGGGATTGATTTGAATGAGGGCTAGCTTGGTGGTCGAGGGGTGGTAGCTTATTCTCGAAATGAGAAAGGGACGCTACTTGGTCAAGGAGGGATGTGAAATTAGAACGAAGGTGATCATTCCTTGCCTCTAGTGTAGATTGTTGATTGTTGCTTTCCTTTATTTGGCTTTGAATCATTATGAGACGTTCTTGGATGTCGTGTAAGACCTATTCTAGGTCTTTGGATGGTAGTTTGGGAGGCATGGAAAAACAATGAAAGCACCAAATCTGTTAGGTTTTTGCTATAGCTAATACTAAGATTAGGGTTTCCAAATTCTTCTATGCCTTTCTCATAATTGATAGTACCCTTTAAAAGGGTATAAATGGGTTGGGGCCTTACAAACTTAAAAGATAAAGGACCACATAACAATAAACATTAATAAAAGGAAAACAAAACATGATAGAACATTAAAATGTCTTTGGACCTATCCCATTGCAAAGTCCTTCATGCAATTAGGTTGTATTTTGAGTCTTGTGCCAATGTTGGGTTAGGTAACATACCCCTTCTTTCAATGTTGGTGATGCCTTTGTTGTGATTTTTGCTTCTATTTTGACAATTGTTAATATTCAATCCCTCAATGTTAATTTCATTGTCGCATGGAAGAGTGTAAATTTACTTTTAAGTGATACTTAGATTTTAGTACATAGGGGATTAACATAGGGAAAAGTATTATGTGGTTGGAAAAATTGTTGTTGACTAGCTCCAATATAGGAATTGTTGGGTTATGTTTTCTAAATAGCTTTTTAATGCTCATTACAAATGCTGTTAGTTTGGATTTTGGATTGGGCTTAGATAAGATTGTTGATGATCCTTTATCTGCTTTATGTCACCCTAAGGTAGAGGCAATTTTTGTAAGGGCTTGAGGGTTTTTTTTAAATAAAAGCTTTGATGTTAGGCATCATTATGCAACTTGACATCTCAGCTATGTTGACACCTCAAGTAACAAGAATCATTTGTCATCACATGAAAACAAATATTATTAAAAAAAAGAAAAAAGAAAGAAGATAAAAAAAATATGGGGGGACTAGACAAAAACTCATGTTAATAAAAACGATACATAGGTATACCATATCTATTAATAAAGAATTCTAAAAACAAACTAGATGGTAGCCTATTATACCAATGAAAAGATTATTTATGAATAAATCCTAAATTAGCCAACTTATCAGCTCACGCATTTCCTTCACGAAAAATATGAGTAACGCTAAACCTGATTTTCCCACAATAATTAAAACAAGTATTCCATCGATTACGAAACATCCAAGGAACATTGGTCCTAGTAGTAAACGTGGCAGAAACCAAAGTAGAATCACATTCCAGCCAAACATTAGTAAACCCCATCTTTTGAGCTTCCTCCATAGCATGTATAACCCCATAAAACTCAGCAACCAGAGCAGTGTGAACTTCAAGAAACGCAAAGAAAGATCCAATAAATTTCCTCATACTCCCACGAAAAATACCTTCACGAGTAGCAAGACCATGATATCCCCTAGCAGCCCCATCAGTGTTAATTTTAACCCAACCCGGTGAAAGAAACTCCCATCTAACAACAAGAGGACGAAGAACTTTACCAGTACGAGTATTAATACCAAAAAACTTGATCACGTTGAAATCCAACATATCATTCTTCATTGAAACTTTAGACGAATTTCCCACTAGACGAGTTAAATCTTTAATAACCGAAATAGTCCTAGAAGCCTCAATCTTATCCTGAAAACGAGCATAATTCCTCATACGTCATATCATCCAAATAGAAAAGGTTGTCACAACAAGCTTAACAAATTTAACCAAAGGACTACCATCACTCTTAATAAAATAGAGAAGATCATCCTTATTAGAGAAATGAGAAGTAGGAAAAATTCGTCGAGCCCAACTCCAAATATGCAAAGCATTAGAACATTCAAAAAATAAATGTTGAATAGATTCCTCGTGCTTTTCACAAAGTGTATAGATAAAACAAATATGCAGATCTTTATTTTGAATATATTGATCTGTAGGAAGCCGCCCATGAAAAACTTTCCAAAGGACAAGAGTTTTGGAAGACGGAAGATATGAAGACCAAATAATTTTACCCCAACCATAGGGAACTCTTGGATCCAAGATATGTAGGGCTTGAGGGTTTGGATGTGTCATATGATTGAGTTTTATTGTTAGGTCGAGATTTTTTTTGGAAAGTTATGTTGATATCATAATCTTAGTGTATATGATTGGACCATCCCTAAAATGCTTTACATTTATTCATTATTTTTGTCGATAAAAAAAAACTTAGATTTTTGGAAGAAGGAAGATATGAAGACCAAATAATTTTACCCCAACCATAAGGAACTCCTGGATCCAAGATATGTAGGGCTTGAGGGTTTGGATGTGTCATATGATTGAGTTTTATTGTTAGGTCGAGACTTTTTTTTGGAAAGTTATGTTGATATCATAATCTTAGTGTATATGATTGGACCATCCCTAAAATGTTTTACATTTATTTATTATTTTTGTCGATAAAAAAAACTTAGATTTTAGTACCAAAAAAAAAATCTTGAAGGTTATAAGAAACCATTGATTTAGACCACCTAGAGATTTTGATGGGTTTTGAGTTGAGATGTTGCTAACTAGTGATAGGAATATTCTTATATTTTCCATATTACAAATTATTTTTTTAATAAATATTCTTAAGAAATCTATAATCGTTAAAATATAAAGTATTAACTTAGTTAGGATGTTATATTGTGATACCGTTTGGAAGGTGTCTATCACTAGCTTTTAAAGTTAAAAGAATTTTTTATAATTTAAATTAAAAAAAATAATTTGATGTTGGAGATATATAATTTCATACTCATAATAAAAGGCTAATAAATTTAATGTAAATTTTAAAATAATTATAATTACTATAATTTAAAATAAAATATAATTAATTTAGTAAATTAAAATTTGAATTAAAGATAATAATATACTCGTCAACAATAATAACTTTAAAAAATCATAAATTTTTCTTTAAAAAATAATTTCAAGTTAGGTGTAAAGATCCCTAAGATAAGGGAAAAAGAAAGGATTTAAAAAAAACGTGTTAAGGAAGACAGTGAAAAAAACAGTCTTATATTTAGAATAAATAATCAAATCTATATATAACATAAATGTGTGACTTACTGATTTATGTGTTGTTTGGCTAGATGCATTGAAAATGGTGCAACATGAATTAGGGAATCTTGTGTAGATGTTTTTTTTTTTTAAAACAAACAAGTTAATGACCTAAACACCAAAAATAAACTAGTGAATGTACTGAATCTTGTCAACTCTCATGTAAAATGTATTTTACATGTATTTTCATTTCGATCATGTGGTAATTTCATACTTGTTCTTCAATTATTTTTTATTTAGTTGACAAGATTTTGTTTTTACGATGAGCAGTATAAGCTAGAATTGTTTTTTTTTTTTTCAATTCTGCAATTTAAACAATTACAGGTCTTTGTTTATCCTTAGACTCTCTCTCCAATGGTTTATCCTTAAACAATGCAGCCTAATCTGAAGCTGACATAAGGTATAGCTGACATAAGGTATATATATAAGTCAGTCTGCATAAAAAATAAAATTTTAAATATAAATTTTGAATAAATTATTTTTTTATTTAGATGAATTAGGTAAATGATGTTAAATTATTATTCTCACGACACATACGTAATAAGATATGTGTAAAAATATTATTTTGATATTTTGATTTTTAATGAAATTTAAATTTTAATCGTATTAATAAATTAAATAATAAAATATTTCATTAAATATATACATTTTTAAGGTAATAGATGTAAACACATTATTATTATTATTTTGATTTGAAAATTAGTATAAAATAATATATGTATATATAATACTATATTTAAATTTTATTTTAAAAAGACTAAGGTTTGACTACTGAGTTGAATAAGTATTGAAACCTAAATCATCTATGCATTTTAGAAAGACAAAAAAATACTATTAAATATTAAAAAATTATTATCGAATTTCATGAAGGTGTTGTGAATTAGGGATTGAGGTGAGTTTCTTCCTACACCTCCATGCATTTCTTCTTGCACTCCATACTTCAAAAAATACTAAAATTATCCTTTAACATTTTTCATTGAACGTTTTTTCTTTAATTTCATAATGTAGAATTCATAATTTATATTCCGAATTATAGAATTTGGAATGGATAATTTTAGAAATTTTGAAAATATGAGGTTGTAGGAAGTAAGTATGGGGTTGTATCTAGATTTTTAAGATGTGCAGGCTATGCAGGTCAGCCTGCCCTGCATTTGGCCTAAGCGGATTATGTGAGGCAGACCTAAGTATGCTAGTGAATTGAAATCGGCAGTCTGCCCCGTGTTTTTTCTTAGCAGGTCGTGAGTTAACTCGCATGACTCGCCTGCATTGTCACCCCTAATTTCAATGAATATATTTGATATCTGGACATGACCATATTCTTATTGGGTCCACTGCGGTTTGCATACTGGCTGGCTTGTTGTTGCACTGATATCATTTCTTTTTAAGTATTTCCTGTAAATGATCATGTTAGAACTAGGTAACAACTTTGTATGAACTTGAACATATTAACTTTTAGTAAAGTTTATAATTATATATGTGTTAGATCGTTCAGATTTTATTTTGAAAATATTTGTTTGAGAACTATGCTTATTATACGGGTATGTTATACAAGTAGGAAAATGAATATATCACAAAAAAAAAAAAAGTAAAATACACTTTTTATGACGATTATTGTTAAACCTGTGATAAAAAAATATTTTTTTCTATGACTGATTTGTCTTTAACCATCATAAAACGAAATCACCATCATAGAAAGTACAAACTTTATATGTTGTACGTATCTATAACAGATCTAAAATCGAAATTAAAAGATTTATTTTAACTGTCATAAATAAAAAATGTATGTTGTATTAGTGATCTATGAATTTGTTGTTACCTATTTTAAAGATATATGAAAAATCAATAAATATAAATTATTTGAAAATGTAAATTATTTGAAAATGTGAAATCTAATAAAGTGAAACTAAATGTCTATAGTAATTGATTATATCTAACCTCATTAAGTTGAGAAAGTGTTTGGCATGCAACATGCTCACCACCTCACTGCTAACACAATTTGGTCTCACCTTGAAACTATTATGATTTGTAGTATTTGAAGATGTACCTCTACATATTGTAAACAACTTACAATGAGTAAATTTTAGTTTAGTATGTGATGGCAATTTTTTTATATTGCACAATAATTAAAGAAAATGAAAGAGTAAAAAAATCACTTTAACTTATCAACATTTTTTCCATGACATTTAACAATTTTTCAAAATCACCATCACTTAAAATGAAGCACGCATTACTAGAAAGATATGAAACTTCTATCTTCACAAAATATTTGGAATTGTTTTTTGACAATTAAAAAATTTCAAATAATAACATTAAACATGATTACGAAACATGTGAATTATTTCATAGGAAGACAACTTGACTAATTAGAAACAACAATTTGTCTTTTCCCATGGAATACGTCTTTACTTCATAGAATAAATCCTAAATTTTTTCTTAGATAATTCAAACTCCTCTCTTCACATAGTATTAAATTTAATGTAGAGTACCTATGCATGCCGTTTTCCTTTTTTTCCATCATGTACTATACAAAGCACCTAGTGGGTAATAAAAAGTGTATTATGTTTTCTACTTTTACTTTTTCTCTGTTTCTCTTTCTCACAAAAGTATCTAGCACTAGTTAAGCTTGTGATGATCTGATCCTTTTCTAACGTTGAGTATCTTCATGTATACCAGATCTCAATGTTGTATCAGAGTGGGTTAATCCCACTCTGCTTCCATTGTTCCTTTCTTCTTTTCATCTTGCATTCTTGTTTGTTCTTGTTTCTGCCCCTATTTTGTTTTTCCTCTTGCTGATTTATCATGACGACAGAAAACAATACGAAATCATAAAATAGAACCAATTGAGATGATTCTCAAAACCCATCAAGTCCCTACTATTTTCATCTTGGAGAAAACCCATGAATGGTGCTAATCAATATGCAACTTGATGGTGGAAATTATCACGCTTGGAGTTGGGGAATGAAAAGAGCGCTTATTTGAAAAAAACAAGCACAAGTTTGTTGATGGAAGCATTCGCGTACCTCAATCTAGTTCATCTTTACATGAAGTATGGGAAAGATGCAACATGATGGTGATATCTTGGATAACGAAGCGGTGAATACTTAAATAGGCCAAAGTATTGTCTACATTGAAAACGCAAGAGAATTGTGGGAAGATTTACGGGAAAGGTTCTCAAAAGGTGATCATTTTAGGATTTTAGATCTTTTGCAGAAGATATATTCTATAAGGCAGGGGGAACACATCATTATTGAGTTCTTTACAGAATTAAAAACCTTATGGGAGGAGCTAGAATCCTTAAGACCAACCCCGAATTGCATCTGCAAGATTAAATGTAGTTGTGTGTTCATCAAGAATGTTGTGAAGCATAGAGAATCAGAATACGTGTTATGTTTTTTTAAGGGTTTCAATGATAGTTATGCTACTATTAAGACACAAATCTTATTCATGGATCCACTACCAAGTGTCAACTACGTTTTCTCTCTCGTTATTTAACAGGAATGTCAATTGACTGATAATGCAATGGTGAATAGCAAAATATTATTAAATACTTCAAGTAGTCAAGAGAGTTGGAAAATGCATCATAATGGAGGATGGAAATCACAAGGTAGAGGAAGAAACCGATACCAAAATAAGGTAAGCAATGTATTTTCTATCATAAATTGTATCATACAGTGATGAATGTTACTTTAAACATGAATTCCCTTTGTGGTACAAAAGGAAAGATGAAAGAATAGTGAAGGTTATGAACAACAGTGTCATGGAGTGAACTATTATATATGAAGAAGTTGATCAAACAATTTGTGTCAATGAAGGAAGCCATTTTACTTAAGAACAGGTACATCAAATTATGAAGATCATCCCAGAAGAGAAAAATGATTTTGCACAACATAAGGTGAACAATTTTGTTGGTGAATCTTCTAATGATAATGATACAAAAGGTAAAAAGAATAAACATTCTTGGATTTTGGTTACAACAACAACAAACCGTGTATTTTTTCAAAAAGTAATTTCATTAGTTTTTGAAAAATAGATCCTATACGGATTAAACTACCGAATGGATCATTTGTCATAACTTATCATGATGGAACTGTGAAGTTATATGAAAATCTTCTTATATACAATGTTCTATATATACCTTATTTTCATTTTAATCTAGTTTCAGCACAAAAGATTGTTAAATCTTACAATTGTAAATTGATTTTTTCTCCTGAGTTTTGTGAAATTTAGGATGTGGTTTCATTGAAGATGATTGGATATGCTAGATTACGTGAAGGGTTGTATCTGATGGAAATTCCAAAACAAGAAGTCAAGTTGAGCATTATAGGAACACGAATTGATAAGAAAACCAAAAAATCTTTGGCATCTCAAACTTGGGCATCCATCTAATAAAGTTATGTAGCACATTAGTAATAGTTTTCCTTACATTCAATTCAACGAGCATAAACCTTGTGATGCTTGTCATTATACTAAGCAACATAAATTGTCATTCACCCATAGTAGTACTTGTGCAAAAAATATTTTTGACTTAATTTATATGGATATTTGGGGACCATTCAATACTGCTTTGTGGGTGGACATAGGTTTCTCTTAATAGTTTCTTGATGATCATAGTAGTTTTACATGAATTTTTTTGATGAAAACTAAATCTGAGACAAGAAAAGCTATGTAAAAATTCATTACCTTGATTCATAATCAGTTTAATGTTACTGTTAAAACCATACATAGTGATAATGAAAGTGAATTCTTATACACTAAGCTTTACAATAGTATAGGCATCATACATCAAACAATTTCCATTGAAACTCCTCAACAAAAATCTTTTGTTGAAAGGAAGCATTAACATATTTTAAATGTGACACGTAGCTTACTTTTCAATTTAAACTTCCTACTATTTTTGGGTCTTATGCTGTGATTCAGGCTACATATTTGATAAACAAAATCCCTTTAGAAATTATAAATAGAAATACCCCTTATCAATTAGTCTATAGGCAACAACTAGACTTACAAAACTTAAGAGTTTTTGGTTCCTTGTACTTTGCTTGTAGTATACAAAGAGTAGATTTAGACTTGATCCAAAAGCTAGGAAGTGTGTGTTTCTTGGTTATAAGGTTGGACTTAAAAGTTTTGTGATTCTTGACATACATGACAGAGAAATATTTGTATCTAGAAATTAATGTGCAATCCTATGAGAATGTTTTTCCATATTTTAGTAATTAAAAGCATAATTTTGATACTAATAATAGTCAATAGTTTGATGTTTTTTACTATTCTTTTGAACCTGTTAATGATAATTCTAACACTAGAGAAATTTATGATCAACATAATCATGTTGAAGATGAAACGGGAAATATTAGATGATTAGTTAGGCATAGGAAAGTTTCTAGTTACTTACAAGATTACCACTATCATTTGTCTAACCATATTGATATTGAAAATCTTAAGAACACAAATAAAAAGGCTTATCTCGTATTTGAATATCTTGATTACAAAAATTTGACCTCTAAACATCATAAATATACCCTAGCTATATCATCTAATAAGGAATCTTAATGTTTCAATGAAACCATCATAAATTCAAAATGGTATGATGCCATGAGGAAAGAAATAAAAGCTTTGGAACATAACATAACATGGAAGCTAATTGAAATCCCTCATGGAAAGAAACCCATTGGGTGTAAGTGGGTTTATAAAATAAAATATAATGCCAAAAGAGACATAGAACGTTATAAGGAAAGACTTGTTGCCAAGGGTTATACTGAGTTAGAGGGAGTTGACTATTTAGATACTTTTTCTCCTGTTGTTAAACTAACCATTGTGAGAAAGCTCTAAGCTATTGCAGCCACACAAAACTGGTATTTTAAGTAATTGGATGTTAATAATGTTCCTTCATGGAAAACTCCGCGAGGAAGTTTATATGCTACCACCACCAGGGATCAAAGTTAAAGTTGGACAAGTTTGTAGACTTACAAAATTCTCATATGGTCTCAAACAAGCAAGTAGACAATGGTTTGCCAAACTTTCTTCTTTTCTCAAGAGCATTGGTTTTTTTACAATTTGTTTTTTATCACTCGTTATTTGTAAAGAGAACTGAAAATAATTTTACTGCATTATTAGTATATGTGGATGATATAATTCTTGTAGGCAACTCCATCTTTGACATAACAGAAGTAACACAGTTTCTGGATAAAACTTTCAAAGTGAAAGACCTAAAGGATGTGAAATTTTTCCTCAGGTTAGAAATTTATAAAACCAAGGACGGTATATATGTTTCACAATTCAAATATGTTTTTGAGATATAATATATGGCGTTGCTCTTCTTGCAGCCAAACCATGTTCCACACTAATGGTTAAAAATATGAAAAATATGTTCAATGAAGGTAGTCCTCTAGAAGATATCATTTCCTACCAAAGACTTATGGGAATATTGATATACCTTACCAATACAAGACCAGACATTAGCTATGTCGTACAGTTTTTAAGCTAGTTCATGCATACACCCACATATTGGAACATCACACTATTGTTCACCGTATATTGAGTTATATTAAGGGAGCACCTGGACAAGGTTTGTTCTTTCCTAGCCACTCCAACTTACAATTGAAGGGCTTTTTGGAATTTGAACTGGGCAACCTGCTCCCAAACTAGAAGATCTACAACTGGATTTTGTGTGTTTCTTGGTTCATCTTTAATCAGTTGGAAATTCAAGAAAAAATTAATCCACTATTTCACAATCTTCTTCCGAGGATGAATATCACGCTCTCACTACTCTTACTTGCGTGGCTAACTTGCTTAATCAGTGAGCTCATAATAAAAACTGAGACACATGTAGTTGTTTATTGTGACAACCAATCGACAAGCTACATTGCCTTCCATCCAAGCTTTCATAAGAGAACTAAACACATAAAAATAAAAATGGCACGTTATTCGAGAAAAACTTAATCCAAACTTTTACAGTTGCTTCCCATTTCCAACAATCAACAAGTGGCAAATGCTTTTACTTAACCTCTTAAATAGGGGATGTTTGCAGCAGTAGTTTGAGCTCGGTTTGACGAATATATATCGGGGGCTATTAAAATTTAAATAAGAGTAGCTCTACATAAAGCAATATATGCAGTTTCATTTTTTTTTTCCATCATATATATATATATATATATATATAAATAAAGCACTAGGTGAATAATAAAAAGTGTATTATGTTTTCTACTTTTACTTTTTCTCTATTTTTTCTTTCTCATTCTTTTCTCACAATAGTGTCTACTACCGCTTAAGTTTATAATGATATAATCCTTTACTAACATTGAATATCGTCATGTATAAATCTCAATACACAGTACAAGAAAATCATGAAATAGAAACCAATTTTTAAAAACCAAAAAAATTAGTTGCAATAGTAACTAAATTAGAGACAATTTTAGAAACTAAAAAAAATAGTTTCTAAATTAGTTTCTATTATTGTTAAATAGTTTCTAAATTGGTATCTAATTAGCCACCAAGGTTTTAGAGACCAAATTTAGAAACTAAATAATTGGTAGTTAAAATTTTGGTTGCTAATTAGATACTCATTTAGAAACTATTTAACAATAATAGAAACTAATTTAGAAACTAATTTTTATTTTGTTTCTAAAATGGTCTCTAATTTAGTTACTATTGCAAGTAATTATTTTGATCTCTAAAAATTAGTTTTTATTTTGTGATTTTTTTTTTTAGTCACATATGTCTCCATTTATAAATTAAAATATGCAGATAAATAGTTGAACTTATTTATAAACAATATTGTAAATTACTCATCCTATCATATACATATCAATGACTTTTCTTTCGTTATCCTCGTTGTCAAGAATATTTCCTTCAATATAAGTGATCAAAATAGTCATCGATTTTTCCTTTGTGTATTGGGGTAATTTTCGGTTAATATGTGAATTAAAATTTCATTGTATACTTCTACTTTTTCATTTGTTTATTAAATATTTTATTCTATATTAATAGACATGTTTATATTACCTAATATAATCAATTATATTAACTTTTATATAAGAAAAGCAATCATGTATATAATATAATAGATTATTTTACATTATATAATATAATATAATTAATTATGTTGAAAAACACAATAAAATTATAAAATAATAATAAATTATAATTTAATATTTAATTAAATTTAATAACAATTGATTAATTTATATATGTATTGTTTTACAGTTTTTTAAAATTTCTTATATTAATTAAATTAATCATCAAATTTTTTTACTTTTTAATTTTTTACATTACTTTTAATTTAAATTACTATATATTTGTTCCCTTTTTCACTCTTCAATCTATTTGCAAAAAGTGTTTGAATAATTTATGAAATTGAATAATAGTAGTTGAGCCTATACCTAATGTTACTGTGACAGGTACTAGAAAAATAAATAAATCTTTAATTTCTTGTTGAGAAGAGACCAAGTGGAACAAAAACTTTGGCTTGTAATCCATGTGCAAATTAGGATGTCTGCTAAGTGACGTTCAGGTTTTCTTCTCATTTGCGTAATCACTCTCAACATCACAATACTTTTCAGCTATTGTATCACGAGTTACGTGTTTCTAGGTCAAACTATTTGCATATAAAAAAGAAACATTACAGAGGAATTTTCTTTACTTCTTTTTTCTTATGAAAATGATGTGTAAAGAATGAGAAATGCAATGATGGTAAGTCTTTGAGTGAAAAGTTTGCATACATAATAACGTTTTACAATGCAGGTTTTATACTTTAAAATATAAAACTTTAATAACTAATTAGATATTAATTTAAAAATTATTTATTAAAAATAAAATTAATTTAGATATCAATAATTATTTTAATTTTTAAAATAGTATTTAATTTAATTAATATAATAATTTTTTTTTAATTTTAATTTGTTTTTAATAATTATCCACTGATATATATAAAAACTTATTTCGCATTAGTGCTAACACACGTAGCATCACAAGATCTTAAAAAATTCCTCAGAAACTGACATACCATCCAGAGTTTGGAGCTTAATTACACTAGTAAACTAGTGTTTTAAAACAGAAACACTGCATTCCAGCTAGCTACTTTTAAAAAGTGGAAGACCTACAAACCCAACCCATATGCATAGATATCTAGCCATGAATGATATAAAAATATTTTTTATATTAGAATAACTTAAGTTAATTCTAAATATTTTTTAATATTAAAAAATATTAAACTCGATCTAACTGACTCAATAATATTAAATATATTTTAATAATTATAAATATGTTAAAAAGATATTACAATCAACTTAGACGACTCTAATACTATTAAATATAATAATTATAAATATATTAAAAAATATATTTTAAAAATAAGAAATTAGAATTGTCTTAGTCAACTTTAATAATATTAAACATATTTTAATAATAAAATTATTTTAAGAAAAATATTATAGTCAATTTAGTTTACTTTAATAATATTAAATATGTTATAGTTTTTAATTTAAAAAAAAATGTGTGTGAAAGTTGGGTAAGCGAATATATGTTAATATAACATATATTTAATATTTTTTTTAATCCACGTTAATTTATATTATCAATTTGTGAATAAGAATGGTAAATTATTTTCAATTCAAAAACTCATATTTAAATTTGAAAAATTCTCACCCATAATTCTTTTCTCTCACATTTTATATAAATATTCACACACTCATTTTCTTCACCTACACTTATACCCTTATCTTCTTTATTCACATTCATCTCCTTCATCTACACTTATCTTATTCATCTACACCCATTCATCTATACTCTTATTCTTATTTTATTTCTTTCTTGCAAGTAATGTATCATCACTTTCAAGTTTAATACGGTGGTGATTCCTCAATGCTTGTCGAATAATCATGTGGAAGAGAGAATAATTGAAGGGAAAAGGCAAAACACAGAGCAAAAGAAACAAAACAGAGGGAAGCCCTAAGCAAGAAACTCAGAGGAAGCAAAAGAAGAAGATAAAGTGAAACGTAAGAGAGAAAAGAGAAACTGATAAGTATTATTGCATAATGTGTGTGTTACAAAAGAAAAAACGGGTATATAAAAACCAGAAAGGAAAAGGTAGGCTTAGAAACAAGTATCCCAAATGTGCCAAAAAGAAAAGAAAGCCCAAACATAATTGTATTGAACATGAGTGTCTGGGACCTTGGGCCAGGCAGTTGGGCCTGGTCAGCTCGGTTTAGGCTGAGTACAGGTCGTTAGCTCGACCTAAATGCTGATGGTCAACTCGGAAAAAATAATTAAGATAAAATATATGGGAAATATTCTATTTCGGTTATAATACGAATGTTAATTAAATGCAAGTAAAAGTTGTTGGGAACAAAGTAGTTAGCACCCAATAATAATGGTGCACATGTAAAACAGAATGTTCTCTTGTTGTTAGCACCCGAAGATAATAGGTGCACGTGAACAAGTGGTTTTTCTGTTATGATTAAATGCTTTATGTTGAGATTATATTCTCGTTAGGGAAATCTAATGAAAGAGTAACTATAAAAGGGGCTTGAGACCCCTAGTAAAGGTACGCTGTTTCTAAATACTTTAGACTGAAACTAATTACTTATTTTGTATGCTCTCACTGACTTAATAATCGAAGTGTGATAAACAGGTAGAGCCCTCTCTATCCCAACGGAGCCACGTTCCAAAGCACCAAGAGGAGACAAATTAGAAACGGAGCTCTCCATCCAAATCAATTGCGATCAACCGGCGAGAACAATAACAAAGCCCAAATAGAAACTTTATTTACATAATTTATCACCCCCCCTCTCAAGCTGGGAATATATGTTTTTCATTACCAACTTGGATAGAAGAATCTTGAAAGTAGACAGAGGTAGAGGCTTGGTAAGGATGTCGATTGTCTGCATGGATAAAGAAATGGGTAGTAATTTTATCAGTCCAAAATTAAGTTTTTCTCAAACCAGAGGGCATTCAATTTCAACATATTTCGTGCGTTCATGGAAGACTTGGTTAGGTGCAATCTGTACAACTGACTGATTATCACAACAAAGGATGGTTGGTTGTCTGAAGTGAATTTGAAGTTCTTATAGTAAATAAGTGAGCCACTGAATTTCATAAGCGGTGAAAGTCATTACTTTATACTCAGCCTCGAAAGAACTTCTGGAGACGGTCCGTTGTTTCTTGGATTTGCATGAGATAACTGAGTTTCCAAGATATATGGAGAAACCAGTGACAAAATTTCTAGTCTCAGGGCAAGAGGCCCAATCTGAGTCACTGTAGGCTTTTAGTTGATGGATGCTTCTAGTTGACAAATATATTCCATGACAAGGGGCATTCTTGAGATATATGAGAATACGAAAGGTAGCTTGGTGATGAGTGGATGCAAGTGTCGAGACGAATTGACTGAGTTTATTTACACTGAAAGCAATGCCTGGTCTTTTGTTTGTAAGATAAATGAGTCTCCGATAGGAGGCGGATTCTGCATCAGTAAGCGGTATGCCTTGATCACAGGAAAGAGGTGAAAAATGGACCATTGTGTAGGAACATGGGCCCACTCAAGCATCCATGTTTCATGTAAGAGATCCATTGTATATTTTCTTTAAGGGAGGTGAACGTGTGTATTGCTCTATGCAACCTCTAATCCTAGAAAAAAAGGTAAGGTCATTGATAAGTGCCAAATTTTAGTAATATTTCATATTAAAATATAGGCACTTATGAGTATTAATTGTTAAAATAAGTATAAAATAACCCATAATTTATGAATTTATACCTTTTTCACATATTTTTTTATTTTTATTTGAATAAGAACGATTTATTCTCAAATTTTGTGTTAATTTCATAATTCTAGGGGAGAATGGAGATGATTGGGCAAAAGGATAATAATATAAGCTAAAAAGGGAAAGCTGGAAGGCCCTAACATGTACTAAGCTCACACAAGCCCACCTCATCGTCAGAGCATCTCGCTCAAGTGAGCTCATTCTCGCTTGAGCGAGATTGCTCCAGCAGCATTGGATGTTTCAACGTTTTACTCGCTCAAGTGAGCTTTATCTCGCTTGAGCGAGAATCCACTTAACCCAAGTCATTTAGGTTAAATAGGGGGCTAGAGGCACAACTTTAGGTGTGCAAGATTGAGAGGAAAACACCATTGAGTGGCATGTAACCCAATTGGGAGAATAGGAGGTGTGAGAAACATTAGAGGAGGAAATTGTCAAGGAGAAACATCATGCATCTTCTTTTCATGTTATCCCTGCTTGTAACAGTCATCATGTGTGGCTAATTCTACCATTTGAGATTGAGCGTAATCTGTTCAAACTCTTATGTATTGAGGTGATATCTAAACATAATAGTTTGTTCTTGATTGATGATTGGTATTATTATTTTGTTTGCAATGTTTGGTTTACCATGACCTAGAATCTTAAATTTGACCGGAAAGTACTTCTAAGGTTCTGACCTAAATGATAATACTTAACATATTTGGATGCTATGAATATATTTAAAATGTTAATTGCTATTAACGTCTGATCTGAAGGATAAGTTGTGTTTTATAAATATGTGAGGAATCGATATTTAGGAAGCATCTTAATAATTTTATATGTGAAGAATCGATATAAATCATTTTTATATCGACATCAATATCAATAAAAGAACACAATATTGTCATGCTAATCAAAATATAAAAGAGTGGGAAAGATGAAACTCAATCCCTATTTTTCCAATTGAACCAACAACCTTTTGACTTGTTTTCTTGTTAATCATTGCCAACATAACAAATCCCAACAAACTTTTATTATTCTGTTTTATCTTTCTCATTCCTATTTTTCAACTCACCATTTTTTTTGGCTCATTACATGAAAATAACACTTCAATAATCACAAGTACAAATCTATATTTCTTTCTATAATTTATATCAGGTGTTTGACCATGTGAACATGACCAGCCAATTTTCTAATTTGTTTTTTCCTAACTCTTTCTTATTTGAATTTGCACGATAATATAATTTTTTGTGATCATAGTGTGTTTCTGCCGTGCATAGTTGTAATAAATATAATATCTTATCAAAATCTTCTATTGACATGTTTGCTTTTGGACAAAATAATACTTTTGCTTACTAATTTTTTTTCCTAAGTGATAACACTACAAGTATGTCAGGTAGAAAGTTAATCTTCTACCTTTCATATATTTTATTAATTTTACATTTAAATCATCCATTATGCTCATTGAAATGTATTGATATTATAATTTAATAATGCTTAACATTCAAGTTATGACTGCTAAAATAAGACACTTGTCTAATTCATTTACTATTATTTATTGGCTCTAACATATTTTGTCACTTAATTTTTTTTCTTATATTTTCTTTTTGCTATTCATTGCAAGTTTTTGTGAATATCGTTATGTAATATTTAGATTTTTTTAAGAAATTCCGTGCTGTGCACGGCAGTGTGCTAGTTGTCCTACATTTTCTATCATTACACCAAGCCTATACGATACACTGATCCCAGAAATATCGCTCTTCCGCAATTAAGCAGCTTCTTCGTGGTGGTCTTCATTGAGAATAAAAAGGACAACGTACTTAACCATGGCTACTATAACTTGAATTCAGCTACTATTCTTTGATTTGACCGAAAACCTACTAAAATAAAATATTCTCCGAGAATGTTTATCACTATTTTTTGTTAAAAGAGAACTTTCTACGAAGATACATTGTTGACGGTTGTTTCAACGTTTAAAATACTAATTCAGAGATTCAAACTCAAACAAAAAAAATCGTGCCAATTCTCTGTACCTATACTTCAAAGACTCACTTTTAGATATGAAATCACGACCAACCCTCCTTCATAACTATTGACTGCATTTTAAATCTATATTCCATATTTTCTAACATGTTTTCCAAATCCATTTTCTTTCTAATGATATTAAGCTCTTAAAAGCTTATTTTTAAGAAAATGTCCTAATTAAACAACTTGTATATTTATAAAATATGATGTAATTCCTAAATTATAGCCATTCAAAATTAGTCTGCAACTAAAAGTAAAAAGAAACATCAATCATAATAGAAAAAATACTAAAATTAGATCCTACACTACTCTTTACATTATTTATTAATAAATAAAAATTATTTATTAATAATAAAAATTACTTTAAATATTAATAATATTTTAAATTTTTAAAATAATTTTAATTTATTTAATATAGTAATTATTTTTTTCCAAAATGAAATTTATTTAATTTTTTTTCTTCTAGTCCATTCCTCACACGTTTTATGTATTATTTTATAAGGTTGTACCATTCTTTATGTTTCTTAATTTATATGATAATTTTTATTGACAAAAAAATTATCTTGAATGTTTTGGTAAATTCAAAATATTCTTTAAAATATTAACACCTCCCAACTAATATTTTTATAAAAAGATAGAACTATCATCAACCATTACTTACATACTTAAAAAGTAAATGTCATGAAATTGATGATACAACGTGTCCGTAACTAAGATGGGTTTTTTTTCTTCTTACTATAAGGTTTTTCCAGTGCAGTGAGAAAATAAGAATATTTTTTTGACAACCCTTTTTAATAAAAACACTTCGAGAAAATTAAATTAAATTAAAAAAAAATTAAATAATTTTTTTTCTAAGTTAAAACTATTTCGTGTATTAACTAATTTATAAAATATTGTTTATACAATTTTTGAATTTATATATAAATTAATTTTAATGTATAAAAAACATATTTATTTTTAAAATCATACTTTAAAAAAAATTATTTACCTTTTTGGACATAGGATGTTAACTTTAAGTATAGGATTAAGGTTGTTTTAGAAAGTATATTTTAGATTTAACTCAATATCTTTGAATTCACTTGTAAAATAAGGAGGTCTATTTTTTTATCAAAAAAAAAAAAATAAAAGTAGAAAAAATAAAAGTATAATATTTTAGAAATACTCCAACTTTTATAAAGCAACAAAACCTATAAAAAGTCCATAAAACCCTTGCAAAGACCCTTAAAAAAAGGGAAATAACCCATCCAAGAAAACACAAATGACCAACATCTGCCTACCATACATTGTCCACAGAAAATCTTAAAAATGTGACACATCAAACAAACAGATTAAACAATCAAAGATCTTTTGTCCAGCTTTAAAGTACAGCACAAATTATCTTTTGCAAAGTTTTTTTTTGTCCTGCATCAAAATCTTTCAACTCCCATGTTGAGGTCTTCCTCCACTTCATCACGCCTCCACTCATGTCATCCAAGTCATTGAAACCAGAACACATGCTGCCACCATCCAATCTTCGGGCATTGAATTGCAAATTCTGCATCAAACATGTAACACTTTCCAAATATATTATAATTTGATTAATATTTAGTCATATATGACCTTCAGTACACACTCTTATACCAAGGACATATCGAATGTAGGAATAGATATTTGTAAAAACAATTTTCCAGCAAATAGCAATGAAATTAAATGAACCCATATACAACATAATGATGTTCAGAGAGTACTTTTCCATCTACATATCAACCAAAAAGACTTCCTACTGTCTATCCCATCTCTACCAATAATAAAAAAGAATAACAAGGATCAACCCTTATAAAAATATTAAATTGAATGCATACATACCAAGGGTTCTAGACACTAATAATAGAATGAGAAATTAGCTGACGGTATCTTTGATGAGATCCAGGACCAAACTTTAACCTGTGTCAGAGACAAAACTTTTTTTTTTATTATTTTTTTTATAAAAAAGCTTTCATGTTAGACATCACTATGCTACTTGACATCTCAGGTAGGCTGACACCTCAAGTAACAATAATCATTTGTCATCACATGAAAAAAGTATTATTAAAAAAAAGAAAAAGAAAGAAAATACAAAAATATGGGGGGACTAGACCAAAACCCATATGTTAACAAAAACGATACATAGGTAGACTATATCTATTAATAAAGAATTTTAAGAACAAAGTAGATGGAAGTCTATTATAACAATGAAAGGATTTTCTGTGAATAAATCCTAAATTAGCCAACTTATCAGCACACACATTCCCTTCACGAAAAATATGAGTAACCCTAAACCTGATTTTTCCACAATAATTAAGACAAGTATTCCATTGATTACGAAGCATCCAATGAACATTTGTCCTAGCAGTAAACACAGCACAAACCAAGACAGAGTTACATTCTAGCTAGACATTAGTAAGACCCAACTTTTGAGCTTCCTCCAAAGCATATATAACTCCATAAAATTCAGCAACCAAAGCAGTCTGAACGTCAAGAAACGCAGAGAAAGCTCCAATCACGAAAAATACTTTCGCAAGCGGCAAGACCAGGATAACCCCTAGCAGCCCCATCAGTGTTAATTTTAACACAGCCTGGTGAAGGAAACTCTCATCTAATAGGAAGAGGACGTAGAACTTTACCAGTACGAGTGTTAATACCAAAAAACTTAAGCACATTGAAATCAAACATATCATTCTTCATTGAAGCTTTAGACGAATTACCCACTAGACAAGTTACATCTTTAATAACGAAAATAGCCCTATAAACCTCAACCTTATCCTAAAAACGAGCATAATTCCTCCTACGTCATATCATCCAAATAGAAAAAGTTATCACAGCTAGCTTAACCAATTTAACCAACGGACTACCATCACTCTTAATAAAGCCAGAGAGAAAACTTCAGTATGAAAAGCACTCCACATTTAAATAAGCAGTTATTCTTGTGCTTCCATATCTCGCTAACCAACACAATCCACATGTTGCCCATAATAAACTAGATATTTATAAGTAGTTCAATAACGATTTGATAGCAGGTGATATGATAAGTCTATTTGATTTTGTTATGATAGACTCTGATATCACTTGTTGAGTTCTTTTATTCTAGAATATTCAATACCAAATAGTCATGAAAAATTTATATAAAAAATTATGATTATTTTCAACCAAAAAATTTGAAATAACGTGTTTGTTGTATATCTTTTTATATGTTAACTATATTTTGGCTTAATTGAAGGTTTGACCTTGGATTTTCTCTAAAATTTTATCTGTTTGTTTTTTTTATTCAGATTGGTTGGTGTTTTGAACATTTGGTTTGTCTAAACTCGTTTTAACTTTGGTTTTACCTTGCTGGTTTATGATTTTGGGATTCTTGTTTTAGAGAAGTGTGGTTGACTTTAGAGTAGTTTAATTAGTATTTTGTTGACTGACTATTTTTAGTAAGTTGTATAAGGGTTGATTCACCCCTTAAATGATCCATATTTATTTATTCATTATTGTTAATAAAAAAACAACCAGACACGTTTGTCTAAAATTCATATTAAGGTTTGTCAAAAATTCATATTAAGGTGACTTCTAATAGAAGAAATCTAATATTCATTACCCACCTTTATACACTTGTTAGTAGAAGTTTTATTTTTATTTTTTATAATCGAAAGAATGTCCCTCGATATTAAAAAATTCTCAAATATATATAAGTTTCTATAAAGATCAAAATCTTGAGCAACATTTTTGAATTTAAATATTAAGACTATCAAAGGGAAAGATGAAATATTAAGACTATCCATAGTTGGTAATCAAATGAAAGTTATTCTATAATTACTGAGAGGTTAAGAGTAATTAAGATTTTTGCTCTCTAAATATTAGGTTTGTATCCTTAGTAATAAGGTTTAGAACTAGTGAACACTCAAATAAATCCTAAGTCACGAGAATGCTTAGAAATAAATAAATAAATTATTACAATGTTTTCAACAATGGTATTTTGATGATTTATAGTCAAGTTTTTTTAATCTAACAATAAAGAATATATTAAATAAAACTAGTATAGGTACTCCAAATCATTTACAAAACATCTACATCTATACATAAAACATGAAAAAACAATTCCTTCTCACACTCCATCAACTATTATCTTTTTTTTCTTACTTTTCTTTATCATTTAGTTTACATAGTTTTTCTTTTCTTTTCACTATTTTCTCAAACAGCTTGGTAAACATTAAAAAAAAATTATCTAAAAAAAACCCATAGAAAATGAAAAATACCCATAAGTAATATTAATAAAAATTAATAATAATAATGATATTAATAATGTTATTCTTCAATACAGATTCGTAGGTGTTACTTTATAAATATTTAGATAATACATCTGGATATGTATCCATAAATATAGTACCTAGAGATATGTATCCATAAATAGTACCTGCAGATATGCATCATTCTACGTATTTATATTTGTTGATAATATTATTAATAATTAATAATTGTAATGATATTAATAATTGTTAATAATAATAATAATATTAATATTTTTAATAAAAATTATTAATATTAATACTTAATAATATTAATAATATTATTATTAGTACTATATTGTTTTTCTTATTAATATTATTATTATTATTATTACTATTAATGGTATTATTTTTATTAATTAGTGGATATGTATTGCTGAATTTTCTGACTGATATAAATTCGTGAATAATAATATATATGTTGAATTTACGTAGAGATAAATTTGTGGATAATAATTTGCTTGTAATGCTGACCTTATCAACATAAATATGTAAATAATAATTCATATAATATTAATTTATATATCAATACAAATTTGTAAATTACAATTAATTGATAATTTAAAAAAAAAATTGTAGCAAAAGATATTTGTGATCATGAATCATAATCAATTTATAAAAACTTAACATATAAATCCATAATAAAGAGTTTACCATGAATTTATCATATATTTATGGAATTATGTCTAATTTTAATGACAAAATATACTTAAAACAATAACAATAGCACACACATGATCCAATAAAAAATAAAATCAAACTTATAAAGTAAAATTTCATATAATTTTATGTTATAGTTTTAAAATATTTATAGTGAATATAAAATTTTATTCATGTTATGTACTTTTCAATGGCGTAATATTCTTGAAAACAATGAAAAGGGCAGACATGGATTATCATTGCAGCAGAACGTAGGCGTGCTGTCTAGCCAGAAGAAATGTACGAGGGAGGACCTACTGCAGTAATAGTCTGATCAAATGAGATGCACAACACTGACTTTAGGTGTGAATTTGATCTTTTTAACACAGCCGCAACACGAGCCTCACGTCACGGCTACCAAAAATATAATGTCTATAAAGGGACGAGGTTTCTGTTTCGGTCTTATTGCTCTAACATCCTAGTGATTCACCGTTAGTGTGAGTGTGATGAGCCAATGTCGCTAAATCGTATGATAAATGTAATATCTTTTAGTATAAATGCATAACTGACTAAACATCTTCTCAGAATCCTGAATTCTAAATATAAAATTTGAAGGTTATTCTCTTGCCGCATGGATCAGCAACAGGAAAATCAACCTTCTTCAACCAGAGTCGACAGAAAGATTGTAGAGAAAAACAGGCGAAACCATATGAAGAATCTTTATTCTGAACTCAACTCTCTTCTCCCTAGTTATAATCCCAAGGTCTGTTTTCTCTCTCTCTCTCTCTCTTTCTCTCTCTACTTATACACCTCATGCATGCGAGGAAATCATGTATACTTTTTTTTGTTCAATCATGCATCCATAAAACCTGAATTTTTTTTATATTATGTGATGAAATTACAGTGATGAATTCGTATACTGATATGGTGTAGTCTTTTGTTTAATTAACTCAGCAAGTGGTGGCGCTGCCTGATCAAATAGACGAGGCAACGGAGTACATAAAAAGCCTAGAGGCAAAAGTTAGGATGGCGAAGGAGAAGAAAGAAAGGTTAATAATGGAAAGGAAGAGAACTCGAAGTGGTTTCTCTAGTGATTTTGAAGCACGAGGAAACCTAAAGCCGCCAAAAATGGAGATTCATGAAACGGGTTCTGTGCTTCGAGTCATTCTAACATGTGGGATTGATGACCATTTCGTTTTCTGTGAAATTATCAGAATATTGCATGAAGAGAATGTTGACGTAATCAATACCAGTTATTCAGTTGTTGGAGATTCGGTGATTCATGTTGTGCTCGGGGAGGTTAGTATATATGTCTTATAATTGTTAGAAAAAAAACTCGTTTTACACAAAAGCAAGGAATTTATAACCATTTTCCTCTCTTTGCTTATTATATACTTTATGCAGGTTGGGCAATCAATGTTCCAATCTGGAGCTAGCAAAGTGAGTGAGAAGCTGAAATGGTTCGTAAACAGATCTATCTGTGATGAAGAAATGGACCCTAATGTTATGGGATTCTGAAATTGGAACTACTCATACATGGGTGCTTCTAGATCTTACCCTAGACAATGGCTTACCACCAAATCCTAAGTAAATTTAAAATATAAATTTATATGTACAGAAATTAAGGGCAATGCCTTTAGCCTCTGATGTGTGTAAGAAAAAAATAAGAGCACTGCAGTATTGGACATAATTTCCGAAAAAATTGGTATTATGTTGTTACTTATTTCACTGCAATCAGTATTTCTTGATTTACACAAATGCTAATACCCACCGATTATAATAAGTGTTACTTGATTTATCGAAAATAAGAAATTCTGTCTTACTATTTTGATAGTCAATGTCAAGAGCATTAAGTGCGAAAAATTGTAAAGAATCAATATCAGAATATCACAAAGAGTGTTAAAACTATTAAGTGAAAATGGTTGAAGTATATTAGAATTTTCTAAATATTAAACTTCTATTTTGTAATAAAATTTGAAAGTAGAACACTTATTTAAATCTTGAAGTCACATTTTTTAATTGACAAATAATATAGTAAATTAATAACTAAGGTATTTAAGGGATGTTATAAAAAAATATTAGAGGTTAGGCTAATCTAATCTCCTACAGATTTTTCCCCAAATCAGCGTTCCCTTCCCCAAAAAATTGTAGAGCCTGTACTACAAAGCCCTACTTTAATACAAAACCTGAAAGACCAAATTTTTTTTTAAGAGAACCTGGACATTTCATATGCGACTCTTTCTTCCTACACCTCTGTACCTTCTTGTGCCACCATCCGAAAGATGTTTTTGGATATGGAATTGATATTTATAAAATCCAGAACTATTTTTTGCATTTTGAAATAAGCCTATGGATTATGTAATCCGGATATATTCCGGATTATATAATTCGGAAGTCAATCTCATATTTAGAAAAGACTTCCGGATTATGTAATCCGAAAGCTAATTACACATCTGAAAAAAAAAGACTTTCAGATTACATAATTCGGAAGCTAATCTTATGTATAGAAAAGACTTCTGGATTATGTAATCCAAAAGCTAATAACAAAAGGCTTCTGGATTACATAATCCGGAAGCTTATTCTGGATCTAGAAAAAGACTTCCAGATGATGTAATCCGGAATATTAAAAAAGGGTATTTTGGGAATATAAAAAACATATGGGAGTGGCACAAGAAGGTATGGAGGTGCAGGAAGAAACAACCTTCATATGCGCACCGAAAGAATCTTCCCAACATCTATTTCTGGAATGTGTTGTTGCTCAACGCGTATGAGCTTTGTGTTTCAGATGGATAGGTATATTGATCGTCCAACACAAGGATATGAGGTGCCACTTTGAGAATTTCTACTTAGTCCATCTGAGTCCCAAGCAGAAGTTGGTTTGGAAAGAATTTTGTGGGTAGCTGTAGTAAGGAGCATTTGGGAACAAAGAAATATAATCGTCTTCAACCTAGGACTCTCTGATGCGGAAGAAATATTCCAAATGGCAAAGCTGAGTTCTTGGTTATGGTTGAAATACAGGGTACGTTTTACCTATTCTTTTTCGGATTGGAATCTTAATCTCAATTTATGCATCAAAAGCTATGTGTAAAGGATATCTAGAATGTTAGAGCTCTTGTAAGGTGAATCTTTAAAGTTATGTAGCTGCCACTACAAGAAATTGTCCATTTACATATCGATTATTACATACAGATCCAAATTCGTATGTAAAGTGAACATTACATACAAATTTAATTCAGTAAGTAAGTAGACATTACATACGAATTTTTCAGTATGTAAGAATAAAAGTGATTACATACAGATTTTTCCGTATATAAGAATAAAAGTGATTACATACAAATTTTTCTGTATGTAAGACAAAAGTGATTACATACGGATATTTACATATGGATTTAATTCAGTACGTAAATAGACGTTACATATGGATTTTCCATATTTAAGCCAAAAGTGATTACATACGGATTTAATCCGTATGTAATTTTGGCACCATGAAGCGAAAATAATTACATACAGATTATATCCGTATATAAAATATTACATACAAAACATTTTTAATAATTGTAATAATAATATTGATATTAATGATAATATTGATATTGATATTTTTATTAATATTAATATTAATAATAACAATATTAATATTAATAATAACAATATTAATATTAATATTATTAATAATAATAATAATAAATATAATAAAAATCATAATATGACAAAAGAACTTGTCTAGTGTAGTGGTTAAAGATTCTTTGGTCACTTAAGGGACTTGGAGATATCGTTGAGTGGTGCATAGGAGCTCTTGCTAAACAGCTTATGCCCTTTTGGGTTGGGAGAAGCTAATCAAGTGTTATCATGATGGCTCAATTTTATATCACTTAGATCTTGCTTCCTTTTCTTTTGCGTTTTAAATGTTAAGAGTTGTATTTTTTTTGTTCAGTTTAGGTGGTTGTATATGTGGAATTGAGCCATGTACAAGGGTTGGGATACCCCTGAAGTGTCCCTTTTATTCTATTTACTCATTGTCGATCAAAAGAAGAAAACATTACAGAGTTGCCACAACAACTATGTTCATAAACCAATAACCATTCACACAAACAAACAGGGAACATGCTGCAAAAAGGAAGCCTAGCTACATACCTCTTACCCCTTGTGCCTGCACTCTCCAAGACCCCAAACCAGCATCCTATACACATGACCAGGAACAACTCCATCAAAGCTCCTGCTAAAAACACAAAATGCACCCTTACCCCTTACACAAAGCTTTTTAAACAGAGGAGAGGGTACAAAATCCAGTAAGAGAAAGAGTAGTCAAAAGATCCAGCTCTGTGTTTCAACCATAGCCAAGATTTTAATTGGGCCATATGGAATATCTCTTTCGCGTCTACTACTCCTTGTCTAAAAATAATTTCATTTCTCTACTCCCAAATACATCGGACCACCGCTACCACACCCTTTTCCAAACCAATTTTTGTACTATTGATGCATGTTGCAGAATAAAACTCTCAAAATGACATTGCACTTCTTTATGCTGGACAAACTCAATCCCAATCCAACGGAAGCATAGAATCCACACCCGTTGAGCATAAGAGCACTTTATAAAAAGATGTTGTGATGATTCGTCTGAGAGCTGACACATCACACATGTTAAGGAAGTGTCCACCCTTCTTCTAGCCAGGCATGTTCTAATGGGAATTCTATACAGGAGGACCCTCCAAGCTGTTGTCAAGACATTTATGAACGCTTTGGATTCCCATAACTTCTTGAACATATGCAATCGAGCTTTGCGAGACGCATATAAGCTGATCTAACAGAGAAAATCCCCGAGGCATTGGCTCCCCACAATTGGGAATCCCTAACCTCCTTGTTCAAACTAACTCTTGATATCATCCTCAACATATCGTCTACTTGTTCCTCTTCCCATCGGTACCCGACTCTTCTCCAATTCAACTTCCACCTCCATACTTCGTTCTCCCAACCTCCCACCTCACCCATAAATTTCCTTTGATCTAGAGAAATAGAGTACAACTTGGGAAATAACAATTGAAGAGAATTACCACCACACAACACGTCCTCCCAGAATTTAATCTTTTCCCCTTTTCCCACTTTCCACTCTAGAACTCCTTGGAACCACCCTTCTTCATCCCCCTATCCACAACTTTAAGACACATATCTCCACCACCTTGATTGTAGCTTCACACGTAACGGGCATCAGTCAACACCTGTTCCATATTTCGATAAGAGAATATCTTTCCATTTCCCTGTTTCCTCAAATACTAACCTCCACTTCAACTTAGCCAGAGGACCGTATTAAACTTCCTTATATCTTTCCTCTTTGAACTTACACATATTGTCCCAACTCACCCACGAAATTGAACTCTTCTCCCTTCCCCAACCCCACAAGAATCTCCTTTGGATGCTAATAATGTTGTTAAACACTGATTCCGATGCTTTAAATAAGGAAAGATAGAACAAAGGAATAAATGATAACACCGATTTTACCAGGCAAAGTCTTCCAGCCAAAGACAAAAAACGACCATTCCAAACACTAAGTTTAGCTCTGATTCTGCTCACAACTGGTTCTCAAAATTTTTTTTCCTCGGATTTAGCATAAACTTCAATATCTTGCCTCTCAACATTTATGCCTGCCAACTTTGATTTATGGAAGTTGACCTTGAGACTCGATGCTAGCTCATAACATCTAAGCATAGCCTTCAACGTAAAAATATTAGCATAAGAGTCTTGACACATAAAAAGAGTGTCATCTGCGAATTGAAGCACACAGATGTCAACCTCATTGTACCCCACCTTCACACCTTTGAGAAGGTTAGCTTTGGTCGCCTGCCTAACTAGTCCAGATAACCCCTCAGCTACCGCGATGAAAAGAAACAGAGCTAGAGGATCACCCTCCGTAGGTAATATCCACTGACTCCAAGTCAAGTCCCTTGAGTAATGTCCATAGAAGCTTTAACCATTACATCAGTCAAGTTTTGTTGTCATGTTATGATTATTATTATACTTATGAGTATGACTATCAATATTAACATAATTAATAAAATAAAAATTAATAACATTTTTCATATATTTAATATCATCATTATTATTAATATTATTAATATTGTTAAATATTATTAATATTATTAATATTATTAATATTATTAAATATTATTAATATTATTAATATTATTAATATTATTAAATATT
>Ga0123342_1002529_pt1 | contig 30378 bp, 15 predicted proteins | sample Turbeawhitnodule_FD_89960 | JGI IMG/M metagenome (GOLD analysis project Ga0123342, IMG submission 89960) | Root nodule microbial communities of legume samples collected from Mexico - Turtle bean Mexico white nodule | ecosystem: Host-associated > Plants > Roots > Nodule | place: Mexico: Nepantla... | reverse complement strand
GTTTGCTGTTTTTGCAGGTTGAAGGAGGAATCTACTAGTCATTTACTCTTTGACTGTAGAATTGCCTGGCTCGTTTGGGGTCAATGTTCTGCGTGGTTAGGAGTGTCGTCGGCCGCTTCCATTGATCCTTTCGCTCACTTCTTGCAATTTTGTAACGTTATAAAACCGTTTAACTCTGTACTGGGAAGTGTGTGGATCTCGATGGTTAAAGAGATTTGGTGTCATAGGAACAAGGTTATTTTTAAAGGAGGTGTGGTGGATCATTCTGAAATCTTCACTTTGGCTCAATTGAAGGATTGGTCATGGGTAACTTCTAAAATACCCTCTCCTTGCTTCTCCTTTTCTGACTGGTGTCTTGCTCCTTTATCGTGTTTGAAATCGATTTAATTGGCATGACCCAGTTTAGGGTGATAGGTATCTCTATTTCGATGGTTGTTGGTTTTTGTGGGTTGTTGGGTTGGTGGATAAGAGTTGTTGTTCTTTTTGCCCCTTGTTTTGGTTGCAGTGAGTTTGTTTTGAGTTTGTACGAGTTTGTTTTGATTATTGTACGGGATTATACGGGGTTTTTTAGTGGTAGAATTTTTTGTCTCTCTCATTTTGTTGGTTTGGAAGACCTGAGATTTGATTCATATTATATAGGTATGTATAAGTGTTAAACCACCCTTAAGTGGTTCCTGTTATTCAATTCTTATTGTTGATAAAAAAAAATATAGTTAGGAGGTATCCTTTAAAAGTCACACAAATAATTGTTTGGAATACAGTGAAGTCATATGTATATATGTGTGATAATTTTTTTAAATTATTTTTATAAAAACTAAACAACAAACACGAATAAAGCGAGAACAAATGCCATAACCATATGAATAAAATTAGATAATAAGGAAAAAAATTAACAAGTATATATGTGTAGTTTAAGTTTTTTATAATGATTGATCAGAATAAATGAGATTTACTTACTATAAAAACAATTGCATTATATATAGCAAATCGACGATCCATTCATGATTATTATTATTAATATTATTATTATTTGCTTCTTCTTCTTCTTCTTCTTCATCCCAACTCAACTCGTGTTCCGCATTGTTTGCCGGACGTTTGGGTTGCGCCCTATCGCTGGTCAGCCGGGGGGGTAGCGTGTTGTTCAAGCCCTTCACGACCTCTTATAAGAACTTTAAAGAAAAGTTCTTTAAAGTGTACGTGGAGCCGGCCGGGACGCGTTATTTTTTTGACGAGGTCGGCCAGTCTCGTTTCCCACTTTTTTGGTCGAGGAGTCCGACGAAGATAACGGATTGGCCGAGGCCGGCACATCCGAGCGAGCATGAGCGGCTCGTTTTTGATTTGTTTGATAGTCTCCCCAGGAAGCTCCCCGCCCGACCGCTCATGTCGCTGTACAATTCGACCGATCGCGCGGAGGCTTTCAAGGGTATGCTCTTTTCATGCACTTAGTTATTACTTGTTGTGTTTTGTTCTGACCGATCGTTTCTTGTTGTTTGATTTGCAGAAATCGCGAAGAGAGAAATCCCTCAAGCCGTCGGGATGTTACACTCGTTCAAAACCAGATTGAACGAGAAGAGGGGGGCCACCAGCGCCAAGCCCCGCGCAGAGGAGGGTGCCCGGGCGAGGCCCTCAAAGAAACGTGGCCGCGAGGGCGGCAACATTGCCCGCACCGTGCGGGAGGCAGGACATATGCCAACTCCTCCTCCTAGCCGGTCGGGTAGGAATGCTTCCCCTCCCACTGATGACTTCAACCGCCCGATCCCACGGCGGTAACGATGCCCATGCCGGCCTCTGGGTGGTCGGCCCTGGCTTTGTTGGGGGGCGACCGATCCTTCAGCCGGGTTGTATCCTTTAGGTTGCCCCCAGGCCTTGAGGGGGAGATCAAGTCAATCCCCGAGGGCGATCTTCTCAATGGCGGCATTGAGATGATATGCGGGGGTCTGGTGCTGGCCAGGCGGGGGGGCAGACGCTCGGAAGGGCCGAGTGGAGGAACTTTCCCGCCTCGAGCATGAGCTGCAAGAGGCGGGCCAAAATCTGAAGTAGGCCGTGGAGGCCAACACAACCTATGTGTGCTCAAGCTGCCGAACTGGAGCTGCGTCAGAACTGGCTGGCCGAGCTGGAGAAGGTCGATGCGGAGAAAGCCGCGGAGGTTGCTCGTCTCCGCAAGGCATTGGAAGCGGCCGACCATCTGGTCACCTTGATGGGAGAAGAGGTCGCGGCCGAGCGCGAGGGGAAAAGGGCGGCCGAGGCCGAGGTTTTGAAGACCATGGAAGATACCATGGTTCTGATCAACCAGAGCTTCGATCTGGCCGTCCGCCAGGCCCCGGTATTCTATGGTGGTCCTCCTCCTTCCGGTCAATTTGACCAAGACATGGAGGTCATCGATGGCCGCTTGGTCCCTGTGGAGGCCGGCCAGCTCGCTAAGGAAGCCGATCCCGCCAGTGCTGTTTTGAATATTGTAGACTAGGCGGTTTGACTTTTGGATTTTGAACCCTTGGGGTCGGGGTGTGGCCCCCACCTCTTTTTGATTAATATAAGTGTTTTTTCCAATTGTTTCTGCATTTTCTGGACGAACGAGCCTTTACGAGCCGAGTGGGCTGAAATAATTAACCTTAAATTGTGGTAAAGTTAACTAAGTAAAAAGAACTAAGTAATCGGTCGGTAGATGGAATCAACTGAGTGACTAATAATTAAAATCAACCAAGTGATTGTAACGGACTTCGATCAGTCGATCGTTCTTTAGCGAATTCGATTTAGACGAATTTTATTGGATGTTTAGGTGAACCGGGGCTCTTTGCCGAACGTTATGTGTGCGCCGAGAGAATATGCTGGTTAAGGCTACGTTCTGGCCGAGGTGGGTACAGGTTTGGGAGGGTATGCCGTTTGGGGCTACATCCTGGCCGAACCGTGTGTGTTACGGGAGGGTATGCCAGTTAAGCCCCAATCAGATAAGCCCATTAAAATAATATAAATAACACACATTCCAATTAGCAAGGTACGTCATTTATTATTGTACACCTATCCGGGTACCAAACACCCTTTACTGACTTGAGCGTCGGAGTGTCTTCTGCAGGTACCTCCCTCATTTGGCATTCACCAATACCGAGAGCCGAAGGAGTAGCACGAAGGCGAAAAGGATCCTAGTGAAGCCCTAGCAACCTGTCCGACCGAAAGAGGAAGACGAAGACTTCAATAGTTATATAGGTCTCATCTCCCTAGCAGAAACAATTACTTAATTCACAATTTGAAGTAAGGACAATTGATTAATTTCTATGATTTAAATGAACTTACACACAATAAATATATATATATATATATATATATTATAATTCAATATAATACATAACATAATGTAGAATTTCAATATATAATTGTAAGAAAATATCAATTGTAAAAAGTGTATAATAAATCACTAACGTGAGATTAGGAAAATTTTACTGTAAAAAATGATATAACATAATAAGGATTGAAAATTTTTAAACTCATTAAGTTTCTTAAAAACTTAGTTTGGAATTTTTTAAAGGAAGTTGCTTAAAAGATAAAATATAGATAAGGAACTAAAATTCTTACTCTCTATTGAGACTTCATCTTTATTTGTTCTCTTAAACATGAATTTCTTAAACATGAATTTTGTGACTAGAAGATTTTCATCAAACACCCCAATCTCATTTAAAAATACATAGAAAAAATTACAAATTATCCACTAAGATTAAGTAATGTTAATATAGAAGAAGTGATTTCTTTTTTAAATTCTTGAAAACTATTCAAACATATAAAATAAGTGTTGAAAATTCTTAGAATAAATAAAAATATGAATTCATTATTATTATTATTTAATTTTAATTTTATAATCTAAATATTATTGTGACAAAATCAAGTTGAAACATAAAAAATTTAATTGTACAGATTTTTTTTTAGTAAACATAATTTATTTGTACATATATCAGGATTGTAGACTAATAATGTAAGAACGTAAAAAAAATAAGAACATGTAGAACCCTCCTCCCTTACACCACAATACATTTTTCTTCTATCTTTCTCTCTCTAACTCTCTTCTACTCTCTTCCTTCTCTCTTATAATTAATCTATTTTTTAACTCTAATCACGCCATATGTAGCTCAAATAATTAATTTTTTTTTTAAATCTAATCACGCCATATGTAGCTTAGGAGTCAGAGTACATTTCTATTTGATCAGATTTTAAAAAAAAGTAAGATCCCTTATTCTCTGTTTTTCTCTAAGATTTAATCATCAATCTTAGTGGGGTCAGTTGAGAAAAGTAATCATCGCAACTTATTCTATTATATACTGAATTTCTATTCTATTTGGATAACTTGCATTAAGCTCTTATATTCAGAAGCTTACCCACGAGGCTAAAATCCTGGAAGTTGCTTGGAAAACAAGCAATTAAGGTAACAAAAACTTTTAATAGCACCATAGATTAAAAGATCTGGATGTGGAGGGGACATATTCAATTTTTCTTGTAGGGGTGTTGTGTGTTTATATATTGTGTTGTTTGTTTATATATTATTTAAAATTGTAAAAATATTAGATTTTGATGGTTTAGTATTGAAGTGTTTTTTTTATGCTAAATAGACTTTTGAATGTAGTGGATCGTGTTTGAAATGATATTGTATGGTGAAAATGGTATGAAATTAAATCCATACATTTGGGATAATGTATGGACTGATGTTTGTTATATATTAAATATTGATGTCTATGTGGTAACAGAGATCTCTGAGCTTCATTGTTGATATAAGTCACATAGACTAAGATATTAGGTGGTGAGAAGCTGATGGGGGAGTTTATGCACACCGTGACATATGAGATGCACGACTTGTGTTGTATTGAACTTACCCTGATCCTTTCTCTTAGATTTACTGATAATCTTTGAATCAGGTGTTAGTTTTTTGTAGGACTTACTTAATACGGATCTTCCGGAAGACATTGTTATTTTGTTTGTTAAATATCCTGGATGTGTAGATCTATGTGATGATTTTATGTTGCGATTTGAAGAAGATTGAATAATTCGAAAATTGTTTTCATGTAATTTTTCTCTTTTGATTTAGTTGTGTATATTATAAAATTTTATTTTCACTAGTTTATCATTGTTGCTTTTCTTATTGTATTTGAACTGCGATGTTTATACTATGTACACCATACAAGTGCAAGAGAGTCTGAAAGGCTTTAAAGTTTTGTTTTGAACTATGAATTGTAAATATATTTGTATTTTTATAAGTCATAATCATGTATTAGGAATGTTTTGAAAAACTCTAAGCTTGTATATAAAAATGTAGAACTTGTATTGTAATAATTAGATGTATTTTTGGGTGTTACAAATAATATCTTGCATAATTTTAAAAGAAAATTAAGTTAGTATAAAAAATTAATACATAAATATGAATGTAATATGTCATCTTATTAATGTAATTTGATTTGTTCGAAATGAACTTAATTAATGCTTTGGATCAATATATTTTATTTGTGTTGATTGAGGTGTGCTTTTGAAAAACCCTGGACTCGATATTATTTTGTTTCGATGCGTTATCCATAGATGTTTTATCGATCCAATACCACTAAAAAGACCAACCCCAGAAATTAAAAATAAATAAATCAAAATATAAAGTTTTTTTTATAGGTTTTTATAAATGTGAAAACAATCTCTATCAAAATTTCCACTTAATAAAATTATGATTATGAGTGAAAAAACGAATTAGTTTCAACCATTTGTTTTGACTATTGTTGATCCGTCAAAAATATACCTTGATCTGATTGTCAAAAGATGGATTAATAGGTTAGTTCGCCAGTTTTTTTTTGTTTTTTTTTATTTTAATATATATTTTAAAAATACACCTAATTGTATAAATATTTTTAAAACGTTTAATTGATTAATTAATATTTTAAATTAAATAAACTAAAAAAAATATTACTTTTACATAAATTATTTCATTATAATTAGTAGTTGAAACTTAACTAGTAATGGTTAACGATTTAAATTACATATTTACGTCCTTGGGGTAATATAATATAATAACAAAAAATTATATTTTACTTTAATTTTTAATTACAAAAATAGATAAGAGTCAACTCGTTCTTTCTCATCTCTATGCGCATATTTAACATAATAGCAAAATGGGTCAAAACATATTCATAGGTTAAAAATACCAACTTGACTCACTAAATTATGCCAAACTGACAAGTAGATTTGTCCAAGTTGATGAATTTTATGATGCCTAATCATGATAAATAAGTAATTTTATTAATAAGTATATTTTTTACCTTTTTAACATGAAAGTTTATCCTTTATAAATTACCCAATGCAATTACAAATTTCAATGGAAACGGTAAAATACCAATAAATCAAAATTGAAAAAACAATAGAATTTTATATTTGATTTTGAAAATAGATTGAATCCAATCAATATCTCTTTCTCTCACAAATGTCCTAATGAAAATTGTGAGGCTTGATTCTAAAAAGGAATGGAGAGCAATATGGTATCCATTAAAATGGATTTATTCAAATTTAAATGTATGTGATATGGAACAAAGAGAATGCTCGTGGATTGGGGATTAATTAGAGTCTTGGTTCTATCAGTGGATTGACCGATCTAAGGTCCAATCTCAGTAGGCCGATCAATGGTATAAATCTTATCACACCTAAGCAGAATCAACAAATCTAATCCGCGGTTAGCAGTTAGGTAATGCAACCCTAAACGTGAACCAACTCCTTAACCTGACTCAATAAGGAAAGCCCATTACAGGTAATATAATTAGCACACATTTCAAGGAGCAGGTACGTCATTAATTACTGTACTTCTCCAACGCCCTTTACTGACTTAAGCGTCAGAGTGTCTTCTGCAGGTACCCCCATTCGGCATTCTCTTCAGAGACTGAGCAATCAGGCGATCGAGACTTAAAAGAGTAGCACGAAGACTAAAGGAGTAGGCTGAAGTGCGAGCTAACCGACTGATAGGAGGAAGGAAGACGAAGCCAATGAACAGTTCTTTAGGTCTCATCTCCCTAATAGGAACATTAAACTTTAAATTAAGTCGATTACATGAAGAATTAAGAAAAATAAAATGATTTGATAAGATGGGGTAATTTTTCTTTTCAAAATAAGTTGAAATTATTTTTTGATATTTCTTCCGTAATATTATTCATATTAATTTTAGCATACACAATTTGAATAAATAATGAATCTTTCTTTAATTCGTCTTTCCTATATAAATAGGATAGTTGGGTAATTCATTTTTATAAAACTTTTATTTCTGTATTATTATTTTATCTAAGATAATTATATTGTTAATATGAAAGAAGCAACAAAAACTTGATGAAGAAATCTGAAATTTTATCTAAAAAGTTGACGAAATTTTATCCGATTATTTGTGTGAATGAGTAAGTCTAAGTTTATTTATTCTTAAAATTTTATATGGAAAGAATTTCTATTTTTTAGAAGATTTTTCTAATTGAATTATGTTCATGGGTAATGTTGCCGATGATTTTGAGATAAAGGAGAGTTAAGGTTTGGGTCACAACATTCCTATTTGAGGAAATGAGCCAACAAAATTCAAGTTAGGAAAGTTAACATTTAAAGACAATAACAAAGATGCATGATACGCAATTGTCATAGTGATTATAACATGTTATGTTTGTTTGAAACCTTGTTTTTGTATTATTTTAGATGTTTAAGTCATTGTTTGGTTGGTTGTTGGTTTGGTTGGTTGTTGATGATCTGAAGGGTGAGAAACTTGCTTGTTGAGGGTGAAAATGGAGGTTTTCTCCATGAAAAGGTTTGCTTTGAGCCTATTTTTTTTTAAACGAGAGTGTGATGATGTTTATATGACACAAAGTGGTGCAATTTTCGCTGAAGCGAAAGTATAACGATGTTGATGTGACTTAAAGCAAGCGATAAATTTTCCGCTTAAGTGAAAAATGCTCCAAAAAAAAGTTTTTCTTAGATCTATTTTAGCTCAAATGGAATTTTTTTAACTTAGGCAAAAAAAAATTCGCTAAAGTGAAAATAGTCCAGTGGAAAGAGAATCAGTTTAGGTTAAATTTTGCTGAAACGAAAATCAACTAGAATTGTTGGACATTTATGAACCTCTTTGAAGTAAAATTGAGTAGTTATGCACATGTTCTTTGAGGTAAGCAATATGAGGCTGAGTAGAGTCAGAAATTGGTGTCCATAATCTACTACTTGTGTGTGAGACCGAGTAGAGTGAGGAATTGGTGCCCGTAATCTACTGAAATTTGTTGATGATTTGTTTGGTAATCTACCAATGATGACTATTTTTTTTAGATCAAACCACTCATAATTATTGGTATAATTATTAAGAATAGTTTAATTTTTTAGAAACAAAATACTATTAATAAAAATAGCTCATTTAAAGAGATTACCTCCTCTTCATTGCCTTTTCTACTTGGGAATGTAATGTTTACCCTCTAATTTGTATCATATTGAAATGCACAATACTATATTTTAATATAACATTTTATTACTAAATACAAAAAATTATTATTATTAAAATAATATTAATAGTGTTCATCAAAGAAGTATCCTTACAAATGTTAACCACTAAATAATATTAAATAATCATTATAAATTTTAACTAATTTTTTTTTCACATCTTAAATAAAGTAGAGTGCCATTGCTAAAAAGTTTTAACAAATGTTAATAAAAAATGTTCTCACCTAAATAAGAAATAAATCATTTTAACAATGTCAATAAAATATAATTTCTATCAATGTTGATTAAACAATCCCAACTTACATCGACCACAATAATTTCATTGATGTCGATAAAAAAAATCTAATTGGTATTTAGCCAAAAAATAGTCCTATTATTGTTGGTTGAGAAATAATTCTAACATACATTTTAAATAAAACATTTGATGATAAACAATCTTGAATTATATCAATTGAAACTAATTCAAATTGATAAAAATTGTGTTTTATATCAATTGAAAATATTGTTAACATTGACAATGAAAAATTTGGCTAATAACAGTTAAGAAATACAAACCTATATTGGTAAAAAAAAAATTGATAATAACTAAAAATAAAAATTAACTTTAGAAGAGAAGAACTTTAATAAAGCTTAAATTATGTTTTTAAAAAACTTTTTTTTTTTTTGCATTTAAGCCTATTAGACACTTTAGGGGTTGTCTAATGATTTTATAAAATAATTCATAATTGTTTTAAAAAATGTTTTATGACAACTAAGAGTGATAAAACACAAGTAATACAAAAAGACAATAATCACAATGATTTTTATACTCGCTCACCCTTAACCTGAGTTGCGTCTAATGGTTTTATAAAATAATTCATAATTTTTTTTCAAGCATGTTTTACGACAACTAATAGTGATAAACATATGTTATACAAGAAGACAACTAACACAATGATTTGTATACTTACTCATGCTTAACTTGGTTGCATCTAGTTTTTCAATGTCAATAATAAAGAGCTAAACTGATCAAACATGATTACAAGTTGTCTTACTACTACTTTTGACTCCCTTAAGATTAAATATGAGTACACAAGGTCTCTACAGAAAATGTACACAAATCCTATACAAGAAAAGTAAACAAAATATTTCTAGGCTATACAACAGATATGTTGTTTATATAAGACTCACACAAAAACGAGTGGATATGAAATCTAAAACTACTTGTACTAAGAGATAACTTCACAAAAATAACAAATTTACAAATACAACACTCTCTTTCTGTTGTCTAACAAACATTTTTTCTTAAGCACTTAAAAATTAAGAAAGAATGGTCATAAGAGCTTTTGTACACTTGTTGGTTCAACAAACTCATATGCATGGTGAAACTTTTATTTATGAGTTATAAAAATGCTCGTTTTGACCTAATGCTTTGGACTTTGCGTTAGTGTTTTATTAGTGATTGTTTGTCTTTATGTTGACACTTCTTTGTTAAGCACCTTTTCTTTAGGTGAAGAACAAACTTTAGTAGTTATCTCTATTATACTAATTACACTAAAATGGGCATACAATGCTCATGTGTAGGTTGGCAAATGTCAACATTTACTTTGAAAATTTTTAGAATCCATTTGGAACAAATAATCTTCCATGTGTCCAAGGTTGCAATTTTTAAAATGTTCCTAATTATATGATTGTTTAGTCTTGATGTAAGTGTTTACTGCTTATAGACTTGTCTATTCATTAAGATCTTACATCTAATGTTTTTTTAGATACTCGTTTGGTCTTTGTTGACTTTTATCTAACGCTTTAAGCAAAAATGTCCGAGCTCCTATATGCTTAATGATTTAATAGGATGTGTCTCACAAACATTTATAAAGTGATATTGATCATAAAAATTTATCAATTATTTTTATAATACATTAACAAACTTGTTAAATGACAAAAAATTTGAAATTATTTGTTATTAAACAAAATTTTCTTATCTCTATAAATTGTCATGTTTTAATGATAAAAAAAAAATTGGATTCATTTTAACCTAAAAGAAACATCATCAACATCAATAAAAGAAATGTTTATATAATAATATTCAAACTGAAGCCACCTAAACTCTAAAAACACTCAACTTAAGAAAAAAAAAATACGAAAAAATATAAATAAAGTAGAAAAATAAATTAAGAAGTATTTTAAATTCTTTATTTTTAAATAAAAATTAAATTATTCAATTTAATTAATTAAGTTATTATGATAGATTTATAAAAATTTACAACCAAACAATATACTTTATTATAAAATATTTTAAATTTTCTATAAAAAATAAACTACTTTTAAGGGAATATTGTGTCGATAACTTTTGTTACCATTACTAGACATCCATGATATGTGTCTTGGTTATTCATAGATACGTTTAAAGACTAACTTTCATTTTATTTTAATTGTTGATACTGGTTACCACGTGATTTGGGACTAACCCTAAATTGAGTAGCAGTATCATAATTTTATTTAAGTGGAGAAGTTATTAATTTATAATTTACTTTTGTATTAATAATAGATAAGATACGTCCATAAAATAAGATAAATGGAAGTTTGCATGGGTGGGTGAAGGAGAGTGAAGTGAAAGTTTGATGGGATAGGAAGATAAGATAGGAGGTAGAAGAAGAGAAGAGAAGTTAAAATTGGAGTGTAACTGTAAATAAATATAATGAAAAGCTAAAGACAGAAAAGTGCACCGTCACCGTAATCAAACGGTGGTCCAGGAGGGTGGTTGTATCCAGTGGAGGCTTTAACTTACGAACTTCTCCTTATAATCACACCCTCACCGTCGCTTCTTCTTTCTCTCTCCACTCCCATTCCACACCCTACCCACACTCTTCTTCTCTCCCACGCTTTTTCTTTTTTATTATTATTATCATTAGGGTTTTCATTTGGGGAAATCAAAATAGGGGGAAATACTCTGGAGGAGAGTGTGTAGAAAACATGGTTGTCGATGATATGACGAAGTGCATCATCGTCGGCTATGGAGGTTCCTCTTCTCGATTTTCCGATGCTTATCCCAAAAGGTAATAATTGTTACTTCAACATCTCTCCCTCTCTTTCAAAACCTACTTTTCTATTCTCTCATGGATTTCATGCTTTTCATTCAGTGCTTTCCCCCTGATTTTCGAGGGATTTTCGAGTTTCCTGGAATAGGATTAAATATAGTTCCCCTCTAGCGTTTTCGAAATCTCTTCCTCTCTTCTAGAGATCGAAGAGAAATCATTCTCACTCTCTCTCTGTTATATTTAGATAGCTAGATAGATAGTTAATTCGCCACCTCTGCTCTTTGTTATTGTTCAGGTTCTGGTTCTCGTTTAGATCTATTTTTTTTATTGATTTATAAGAAAAATAGAAGAATTGTTATTATTTTCTATAGGTTGGATTTGTTGATTTTTTTTCTCTCTTGTTTTTTCGACTCAATTGATAAATCTAGGGGTTTGATGGAGGGGAGATATAGTGGGGATTGATATGATGAAGGTGTTTATAAGGTTGTTTTGTTGAATTGTTTTTGGGATGGCAATATTGTACGAACCAGCAATAAAACACAACAGCGAGATGAGGTAGCATGGGTCTTGCTTCTTTGTCAATGGAGAATCACCACCCTTCCACGCTCTTGTCAATGGACTCAAGTGCATCTTCTCATGAGGAACTGGATTTGGAGATGAATCGCCAAATCATACTCTCTCGCCCGCCCGATATCAACCTGCCCCTCTCAGCCGAGCGCAGCCCTCCCCCACAGCCGTGGAATTCTGAGCCCTGTGATATTCTTGATGTTGGTCTTGGCACCCAAGGGTATGAGACTGAGAGTTTTATTAATCTGCCCAAAGCTGGAAGGAAGTGCGCTAAACGCGTTGATAGCATATGGGGTGCTTGGTTTTTCTTCAGTTTTTACTTTAAACCTTCTCTAAATGATAAATCTAAGGCCAAGATTGTCAGGGACAGCAACGGTGTTTCAGGGTTCGATAAATCTGATCTGAAGCTTGATGTTTTCATGGTTCAACATGACATGGAAAACATGTACATGTGGGTTTTCAAGGAGAGGCCTGAGAATGCATTGGGTAAGATGCAGCTGAGGAGTTACATGAATGGGCATTCCCGTCAAGGGGAGCGCCCCTTTCCCTTTAGTGTCGACAAGGGTTTTGCTCGATCCCACAGGATGCAGCGAAAGCATTACAGAGGATTGTCAAACCCTCAGTGTGTGCACGGCATTGAGGTTGTTTCCGCACCCAATCTGATGACCCTGGACGAGGATGATCGAAAAAGGTGGATAGAACTCACGGGGCGAGATTTGAATTTCACAATCCCACCAGAAGCAAGTGATTTCAGTTCATGGAGAAATCTTCCCAACACAGACTTTGAGCTTGAGAGACCACCTCCCCCAATCAAGAATGGTCCTAATGCTCACCCGAAGAAACTGCTTAATGGATCTGGACTGAATTTGTCAAGTCATCTATCTAACCACAGTAATGGCGATGGTTTGGACCTCTCTCCTGTCAGCAGCAAGAAGAGGAAGGACTTTTTCCCTCATGGAAATGAAGAAGAATGTTACTTGGCTGTTAATCCTCCATCTGATCGTATTCCAGATATAGAAATGCACCCAAGCGAGCCACACTGGTTGAATGACTTCAGCGGGGTGATAAAGAGTGTTTATGGACCTGTTACAGCTGCAAAAACTATTTATGAGGATGAACAAGGTTACTTGATCATCATCAGTCTGTCCTTTGTAGACCTTCCAAGTGTGAAAGTTTCGTGGAGGAACACTCTGACTCACGGTATCATAAAGGTTTCGTGTATGAGCACATCTCGAAAACCTTTCATCAAGAGACATGACAGGACATTCAAGCTTACAGATCGATCATCAGAGCACTGCCCTCCTGGAGAGTTTGTCCGAGAAATCCCTCTTTCAACCCGAATTCCTGAAGATGCCAACATAGAAGCATACTATGATGGGCCAGGATCAGTGCTTGAGATCCTGGTGCCAAAACATCGCGTGGGTCCAGAAGAGCATGAAGTCCGTGTTTGCCTCCGCCCTCATCTGGGAGGGAATGATCTTAAGTTAACATGAGATAGGCACTAAAAGATTGTTAGGGATTTCAGTTTGGTGCGCATGTCATCGTTTCTAACTATGTACCATACAGCGTTATCTGCAATAGAATTGTGTCTTATATACTTGTCTTGTCTCTAGCAATTTTAGCTCACTGACTGCTCTTGTTCTTTTTGTTCCGGAGCATCTGTATGCTTTTGATTACCAGTATTGAACAACTAGTTCTCATAATTTATATGAAATTATCAAATCAATGCCTTTGAAATTATTTGTCATTCGATTTCGACCTTTAATTGGATTCTGATTTATTATGCTGTTGTTGTAATTATCTCTTAATTTTGAATAGAATTGTATTCAAGAGTAGATGATAGTTTTGCCTCCCCATGTGTGTTTATTCTCGGGAATACATCCCTGCAGTTGCAATGTAAAAGAGTCGTGATAGAGTTAACTTCCACTACTGTACAATGATGAATATAACGAACAAATAAACTGCTCCAATTGGTCTCCATGACTGTGTTACTATATTAACGTCGTTCGTTATCTTATACAGGACTGGGTGGGTTTCTAACGGAAAGTCTGAAACCATTGGCCATAATATCCACACCTTTTCTAACAGAAATTTCAATTCGAGGTACCTACCTTTTTAGACTATGTTGGAATATTGGTAAAAAGAACAAAGTCAACACCCACTATTAAATTAGCAAACCTGAAGAACCTGTTACCTGTGGAATAATTTTATTGTTTTCTGAAATTTCCAAAAATGATACGTTGACTAAATAATACAAGATATTTTACCAATCTCGTTATGTGATTCCTATGAAGTTTGTAATGGACTAAGGCTGTTTGAAACGATGTTGTGGGTGTCCAGAGAAAAAGGAGGCATAGGGGGATATTTTGGGTAACAGAAGGAGCAGGAAGCAATTGTTGACTAAAAGATTGGTGTGTTTGTGTGGTGAGTGTTTAGAGCGCAATGGATGGATGGATGAGATAGAGTGGAGTGGGGAAGTGTTTCCTTCATGTTTGTTGGGGAAGGATGATGATTTTCTCCCTCTCCTTTTTTCATCAGTGCATGTCCTTTTCTTTTATTTTCTCTCTCTATTTGCTCATTAAATATTTACTCTTCTCATTTACGTGTTAGGATGCCTACCATCCTCTGATAAACAGATCGATAACCAGTGGTCCAGTTAACCTTTATTTTTGGAAAGGAGTGCCACTGGGGGTCAATTTCATATTCAAAATTCCTTTTATTATTATTATTATTTCTTTATATAGTTAACAACTCTCCCACCAATATCAAATTAGTGTTTTTTCTATCTTTTCATTCTAGTAAAAATGGACGTAGAATAATTTCTTTCAATTTATAGAAACTACCTTACTTTTCATCCTTTTCCCAAAAAGCTTTGTGCCAGTTTAACCAACCAACCAAAATTGAAATTTAATGTGAATGTTTTCGACAAAACTCATACTTTTTAATTAACTCTAAAAAATCAATAACTTCTGATTTATAAGATTTACATTTTGTTTGGAATCATTAGAAAATTAAAGTGAAAATATACCAAGTTTTTAAAAAATCATTCAAAGTTAAACTAAATTTCCACAATAAAATAAGTATTTTTTTTCAGCAATAAATAATATAATATAAGTGATACAAGGGATACAAATATACACATATATACAATATGTATGATTAAAGGACCATATCTATAAACAATATGACAAAAACATCATTTAATTATAATTTTTTTTATTATCAAAACTATCATATAAGTAATTATATAGAACTCGTTGTCAAAAGTATAATTTTCTTACTACAACCAATGACATTACCTATTTCCATTCCACGCATACTTTATTTATCATTGTCCTATGCACCTGAGTTTTCCTCCACCTGCATAATTTTGTGACACTTCATTACCATCCCAAACATACTAATCAAAGAACATACCCATGAATGCACCTTGTCTGTATAAAATCCCCAATATATTTACAAGAAACTTCTGTACCAGAGGCATATCTGCTATTAATAGTAGAACCAAAGAACACCCTACTTTTATACGTTTAGAATCATATACACCTTCCAACCATCCCACTCTGCCTTCTCTGCTCACAACCACTTCATCCAATCTATTTACACATGCACAGTCCTCGGCAGAAGCATCATTGGAAGAATAATGGACATTCCACATTATCTATCTTCTTATGCCACTTCCATGAGTACATCTTTATCTGCTGAATACTTTCCCTCCAAAGTACACTTGTTTTCTCTCCACAAACTCAAAGTAATTGCAAACCATAATATACTCCACACCTCTTAAAAATACATTCCCCTTGCTTATGTTGCCAGAAATGTGCTTCCACTGATCCACAAAACCAATGTTTACCTCCACCAGCCATAACATGTTTTTCATACCCAATCCACCTTACGACAACTGAACAAAATATGCTTGAAAGAGTCTGGTTCCAACTTACACATAGGTCAGAGTCAGGTTGGAGGATATTTCTCTTACTCAATTGATGCATTGTTAGTAACATATTCTTAATCGTTATCCAGATACAAAAAAAACTTACTCTGCAAACATATATCAGACTAAAAGTTTACACTATTCCCTTTACCAATCTTTCTTCTGATATTCTCATCAAACCACCCATTCAGACTCTTTTTTCAAAACACCATCTTTAAATACCTCCACCATGAAGTTGCTTTTCTGATATCCACTTTTTTGTCTTACTTCATCCCACCCACCATCCATTTACTTAATAAGGCCTTATTAAACAAATTTACATGTTTTACCCCTAAACCACCTACTTCCTTAGGCCTACAAATCCCATCTTTTCTAGCAGATCTTTCTTCTCTCCCACAGATAACCATTCTTCAATTGAACTAGCTTTTTCACAACTTTTTTAGGGATCTTATAGAAGGATATGAAAAATAAAGTAATAACCAATAGCACAACTTTGACTGTATACAAAGTCTCTCAACATGTGATACCAGTTTTCTCTTCCAATTCCCTTTCTTTGATTAGTTAGCACTAATAAATAGTCCTAAGTATGTGAAAGGAAAAGAAAAGGTTCCACAATTGAGTTTATTAGCCATAGCTTCCAAAATGCTTCAAAAACTTTTATTTGAACCACACTACCAAATACCTTCTTTAATCTCCTCCTTAGTGAACTTATATACAAGACTATTAATTTTTTGTTTCTGAGATCCTTCTGAATTGTACATCATCTAGTTGAATGCTACCTTTGCTCTTCCCATCAAATATATTCTTAAAGTATCTTTTCACCTCGTCCTTAACCTTACAAGGCTCTTGCTCCCATGTTCCTCTGATGAAAAATCCCTCCCAACATATTCTTACTCCTTTTCCTGTTAAGATAAGAATGAAAGAATTTAGAAGTCTTGTCTCCTTCCTCCAACCATCTTATCTTAGTTTTTTTGTCTATATACCAAGATTCATTTGATTTTGCTAGTTCCAAAAATTTTCTGCTACAGTAAGCAATTTTCCCATCTTTCTTCACCTTCTAAACTCTACACCTCTTCTTTGATGTTTAGCTCATTCAACTTATTTACCACCTTTTGAATATTTACTTCTATGTTTCCTATTCACACCCAATAACTTTCTCTCTCTCGTTCATTCTTATTATATCGAGAACTTGTTCCAATATATAATCACTGATTTATGATTTATATATGAAGAAATTGTATTTTGATCAAATTTTATATAAATAGATGAGATTGTATATTGGTGCAAGTTGTCAAATGTTATATTATTGAAAAACTAAAATATCAATTTCTTGAAGTCTACTTGTCAGCGGAATTAGAATTGTGATAAGAGTGATTGGAATGTCACTCTTCAAATGGTATATTGAACTAAATAACATTTTAAACTAGCTTTTAATATATTATTATACTTGTAAATTAATCTTTTAACATTGTTATTTTAAAACTAAATCTGCAGTATTTAAAAAAAAAGAAGTAATACACTCTTAAATTATAAATTGGAATAAACAATGTAATACGCGTTTTCTCATTTATTTCAATTTAAGCTTAATTTGAAGTTTTGTGATTTATGTTTCTATTGAGGTAATAGTAAAATTTAGTGTATTTTTTTTTCTAGTGCAGAAGTTACTTAATATTTTTTTTTCGACTCAGTCAATTTCCGATGTAAAATCAAATTATTAAAATTGGTTCAAGCTCGTAAAAACTATCTAAAATCAAATTAATCACCATTTTAACGTGATTGTTAAGAATTTAAAATGAAATCAAACACACACTTGAGAATAAATCTATTTTTCATCTATAACAATATACAAGGTAGATTTTTTTTTACATTTTTTAATTTTATCCTTTATAATATTAAAATATAATAAATTTAATAAATATTTATTTTAAATTGAAATTTTGAATTTTAAAAATTTAGAAAAAAATATTTCTTTCATAAAAAACAAATAACCCAATTTCTTACAAATTTACTCTTACTTTTTTTTTTTAAATTGAAATAATTCTTCCCAATTAAAAACTACCTACACAATAAAAAATTACATACAACAAAATTAAAAAAACTATTTATTTTTATAATTACTTTTAATAATTTTTTTTATAATTTAATATTATATTCTTATTTCAATAGTTATTATAATAATAGTAATTTTTAATAAAAAAAACAATTGAATTGTTTTTAAATAATAGTGTACTTTATTTAGATTATTTAACTTTTAATAAAAATAATCATTTATTTATTTATTTAATAAAATAAATAATTGAATAATTTATTTTTATTTTAAAACGGTTAAATAACTTCTCTTTTTATAAATAACGATTATATCTATACCTATATATAAAGGGGATTCTCCACTTTAACTGCTCTAAATTGTTTTCCTACTTTATCCTTGCTTAATATTTTGTTTTATCAATTTATTTTGGTTATTTGGACATTTTGGATTCTCCACTTTAACTGCTCTAAATTTTTTTCCTATTTTATCCTTACTTAATATTTTGTTTTATCAATTTATTTTGGTTACTTTTTTTAGGCAAAAAAAAATATATATAAGAAAACTATGAGAGAGGAAGAATATAGAAACATCACTATTGTCTGATGCTATTTGATATTCTTTCTACAGAGTCCCAGGTGCGCGCAAATTCAATTTTGGTGCGTTTTCTTTCATATTTCTCAAGCACAAGAGGAAGAAGGAGATAAAGAACAAGAAATCGAGAAGTTCCAAGCTGTGATGCTCAGCGTGAGCAAACACCTTCATTGTTGACCCTTCCAACATCTAAATGCAAGCGCACAGTCTTCCTTGGCTGCCACTATGCCTCCCGCCTCCTCAAAATTCTAATTTTGAGATTCTGAAACACTGTAGTACTGTTCCTCTTCACATTTCATCACAGTCACTTCACCATGTATTTAGTCTCCTCAATGCTTCAAAAACTCTAATTTTTAGATTCTGAAATGTGTATTACTAATTTTCTTCATATTTCATCTCTTTTATTTATCTTATTTTTTTTTTCCTATTTCTTTAACGTATATATTTTATTTTATTTTTTCCAATAGAGATGTTTAGTTTATTTTATAAATTAATAACTTCAATTTCTTTACTCATTAAAAATCACATTATTAAAATAATATTACATTTGATTTATTGTGATAAAAAATATAATTATTTAATTATTTTAAACATATTTAATTAAAAATATATATATATCTATACCTATATATAAAGGGATTCTCCTCTTTAACAACTCTTAACTTTTTCCCTATTTTATCCTTATATAAATATTTGATTATATTATGGACATTGTTGTCATTTCTTATTTTCTCTAAAATATGTAATATATGTGGAGGAACAATTTTAAATTGAAATAGAGGTCGGAGACGGTTTTGAATTGAAAAAGTGATTACTTTTCAAACAGTTGCATAGAAAGAAGAATATCTCTTCAAATTTGAGAGAAAGAAAAATATTAGTGGAAATACTGGAGAAGATGAACAGTTTTGAATTGCAAAAGTGGTTAATGTTTGTGACATTCTTAGGAAATAAAATTTGTAAAGAATAAAACACTTAGAATGATGATCAATTACTCGCATTGGTTAAGTCAATTCACACAAAGTATAATAACTTTACATAATAATGATAATGTCATTTTTTATTTATAATATACTATAAATTTATATTGTTAAGATAAATGTGCAAATAATAATATTATTTATTCAAATTTTAATATTAAACATGCTAGTATATATAATAGTTGTTATAATTTAATTAAAAAAATTATTTCTTATAAATTGTAAGTAAGTTTAAGTAAACCTATAAATACTATTTTTTGTTAGATATTCTATTTAAGTAAAAATTTATTGCTACAAATTATAAGATCATATCAACACATTACCTTTTTATGCTAATCAATTTTTTTCTCTAAACCCTCAAACTATTCTTTATGTTTATCCTTATATTTAATCTTCTCAACTACTATTTTTTATCCCTCTTTCAAAAATATATTTCAGCATTTTTTAAGATATCAATAATTAATAAAATCACATGACAACTTAAATTATTCATTATATATCTAAACTATTATTTATAGTATAATTTATGCATTTAACATATTTTTATCACAAAAAGAAATACTTACCTTATATTATACACAAACTAAAATACCAATTTCTTTCGAATTTTAAACCAATGGATCTTAAGTTCTTCGAGATATTTTATTTTATTCTTTACATATTTTCATTTACCTTGATGTTTTTGTTCGTTTATTGTTCGCTTATTAAAGCAATGGATCTTAACTTTCTTTTATATTTTTTTTATTTCTGTGAACCATATCATCAACATCAAGGACATAAGAGATATTATTTATGTGCTTTTATTTAATTGTATTTAAACTTTAATGTATATATATATATATATATATATATATATAATTTAATATATATATAGAGAGAGAGATTAATTAGTTTCTTCAATCATAAAAGATTTTGATTATATTTGATACATTTTAAAGGATAATATCATTAAACAAATGTTTGAATAATTTGAATTTAAATATTAATATTAATGTTCGTTTGAATTTATAATTAATACAAGTTTGAACTTATTAAAATAAAATCAATTTAGTGGTGTATATATTATAATAATGACGACTTTTTATTAAAATATTGAAAGATAAAAATTTGAATGTGCATGTTGTCTTTACATAAACAATTAATTAATAACTTAATGCAGATATTCAGTTTTAATATTATTGTCATCCTATGTGTATAAAGAGTATGGTTATTATTTGTTTTTTTATTATAAAAATGATTAGTTATTAGATGTGTTATATATTTTTTTTCAAGAACTTGCTTTTGTTCCGATAATTTAAAATAAGAACATTTATAATGCGCATTGTTTTTTTTTTTCTAAACAAAGCAAACTGTTAGTTAGAAATAAGTAAAATAATATTTGTATTAATATATAAACATTAATTTTAATACTAATTTATAAAGAGCAATATTTGAAGAAAAAAAAATATGTGTTAAGTCAATTTATAGAAGATTATCCGAAACTATATTATAGATCAGATAATTTAGAAATATTTTGAATTTATTGAATTTCTAATATAGTTTTAGATTATATAATTCAGAAAGATATAAATTGTATAGAAAATAATATAGTTTGTGGATGTTTTTATATTATTGGGGTGGTAGAAAATTGTGGTGTTCACGAAGAAGATAAATTTTTTAGAACAAATGATTTAATTTTCGGCTTAGAGTTGTAAATACATATTCAGTTTAGGACGAGTTTAGTCAGGTATGAGATCAAACTGAGTTGGTCTGGTAAAGTCAACTTGAATTAGTTCAGGTTCAAGTCGATTCGAGTTAGTTCGGATTTAGGTCGAGTCGAGTCGAGTCGGCTTGGGTTCAAGTTGAGTTGACTCCGATCAAATTGAGCCAAGTTGGTTTGGGTCTAAGCCAAATTGAATTAGTTTGGATTAGATTTAACCAAGTCCACCTGAATTAGATTGAGTTAAGTCGTGTTGAGTTAATTAGATAGAGTCAAATTGAACAAGATTGAGTTGAGATCCTACATGAAATCGATCCCACATTAAAATTAATTTAATTAACAAAGTAAATTTAATTTAATAAAAATAAAATTAAAAGTAACTAAATTTTTTTTATCTATGAATCTAAATTTCAAATCTAATATTGGATTTTGATTGGATTTAGACTGGAATTTCAAAATCCAATAGTTGACCCACCCTAAAAATAAACATATAAGTATCTCTTAATTTAAGTTTAGTTTATAATTATATTGGTGAATATTATTATTCTTCGATGTTGGTGAGTTTGTGCAAAAGAGTTAAATAGGCACCAGGTATATCTAATGAAGGGTACACATAACCTTTAATAAATGAAAATTAAAATAACTTCAGTTTAATATGTTTTTCATTTTCTTATTTTCATATGAAATTGATATTTTTTTTAATTTAAACTTTATAGTCCATGTGTACTTATATTAATATTTTTATAATAGTTATGTATGCATACATGTAATATTATTTAATTACTTTTAAAATAAATTTATAATAATTACTTTTAAAATTATATCATTAATGTCTTTAATTAATTTACATCAAAATATATTTACATTAACAATACACGTGACATGTCTATAAAGTAAAAGAATCAAATAATGTAACGCTAGAATTAGTCTAACGGCAAGTTCTTAATATTTTGTTCATTATTAAATATTGTTATCGTTTTAGTTAAAAAATCTTAATAATTTTATCGTTATTAAATGATAATATTTTTCATTGAGGATGTTCAAAATCGGTCATATTTTAATTTGAGAATTTTATTGTATAATAAATAAATTTTGTTTATTCGTTTAATAAAATAAATAATTTTTAAAATAATAAAATAATTTTTTCTTTTAAAAATAACTGTTATATATTATTTTTAATATTATGACTATTTTATGTTTTAGACGTAATTGTATGATAATATATATTTTGATATAATAAAATATGTTTTCCGGTAAGTACAAATGTAAATACCCTAAGCGAATGAGTATATGCCTTCCGTAGTAATACAAATTATTAAAATAGATTTTTGAATTAATTGGCAACCTCACCAACCTTATCTATGTGTGTTTCTTTAGAATGCGATGGTAATAAACACAATGGGCGTATAAATTATAAATTATAAATGATGATGAAACGCATGTAATTGCTTCTTCTTTCTCTCTCCGCTCGATTTCACACAATTCTTCTGTTTCACACTAACAACAAATAGGGTTTTCATTTGGGGGGACACGAAATAGGGGGAAGTATCCAGGAGGAGAATGTGTAGAGAACGTGGTTCTCGATCATCGTCGATTTTATGAAGCTTCTTCTTCTTCTCCAATCTCTGATGATTATCCCAAAAGGTAATCATCCTTGAAGATCTCCATCCTACTCAGTCTCTCTTTCAAAATTTGTTTTTTTTTTACTCTCCAATGGATTTCATGGTTTTAATTCAGTGTTTTTCTCCTCATTTTGGAGAGATTTTTGAGTTACGTGGAATAGGGTTAAATATAATAATTCCCCTCTAGCGTTTTCGAAATCTATTCCTCTCTTATAGAGATTGAAGAAATATCACTATGTCACTGGCTGAGTTATATATAGGCAGCTAGATAAATAGTTAATTAGTCAAATTTTTTTTCTGTTCTTGTTGTCGTTCAGGTCTATTTTTTTTATTAATTTATAGAGAAAAATGAATAATAATAATACTTATTATTATTATTTCGAATAGGTTGGATTTTTTTATTTGTTTTCTCTTTTATTCAATTCAATTGATATATCTAGGGCTTGATGAAGGTGAGATATAGGAGGATTGATAAGATGATGGAGTTTATAAGGTTTTGTTGAATTGTTTATGGGATGCCAATATTGTAAGAATCGGCGATAAAACTCATCAACGTGATGAGGTAGCATGGGTCTTGCTTCTTTGTCAATGGAGAATCACCACCCCTCAACGCTCTTGTCAATGGACTCAAGTGCATCATCTCATGAGGAACTGGATTTGGAGATGAATCGCCAAATTATACTCTCTTGTCCGCCGGATATCAACCTGCCCCTCTCCGCTGAGCGTAGTCCGCCTCTACAGCCGTGGAATTCTGAGCCTTGTGATATTCTTGATGTTGGTCTTGGCACCCAAGGGTATGATACTGAGAGTTTTCTCATTCCGCCCAAAGCTGGGAGGAAGTGTGCAAAGCGTGTTGATAGCATATGGGGTGCTTGGTTTTTCTTCAGCTTTTACTTTAAGCCTTCTCTAAATGACAAGTCTAAGGCCAAGATTGTCAGGGATAGTAACGGTGTTTCAGGGTTCGATAAAACTGATCTGAAGCTTGATGTTTTCATGGTTCAACATGATATGGAAAACATGTACATGTGGGTTTTCAAGGAGAGGCCGGAGAATGCATTGGGTAAGATGCAGCTGAGGAGTTACATGAATGGGCATTCTCGCCAAGGGGAGTGCCCGTTTCCTTTTAGTGTTGACAAGGGTTTTGTTCGATCCCACCGGATGCAGCGAAAGCATTATAGAGGACTATCAAACCCTCAGTGTGTGCATGGCATTGAGGTTGTTTCCGCACCCAATCTAATGACCCTGGATGAGGATGATCGAAAAAGGTGGATAGAACTCACTGGGCGAGATTTAAATTTCACAATCCCACCTGAAGCAAGTGATTTCAGTTCATGGAGAAATCTTCCCAACACGGACTTTGAGCTTGAGAGACCACCTCCCCCAATCAAGAGTGGTCCTAATGCACACTCGAAGAAACTGCTTAATGGATCTGGCCTGAATTTATCAACTCATCTCTCTAACCACAGTAATGGTGATGGGTTGGACCTCTCTCCAGTTAGCAGCAAAAAGAGGAAGGACTTTTTCCCTCATGGAAATGAAGAAGAATGTTACTTGGCTGTTAATCCTCCATCTGATCGTATTCCAGATATAGAAATGCACCCAAGTGAGCCTCACTGGTTGAATGACTTCAGTGGGGTGATAAAGAGTGTTCATGGACCAGTTACTGCCTCAAAAACTATTTATGAGGATGAACAAGGTTACTTGATCATCATCAGTCTTCCTTTTGTAGATCTTCCAAATGTGAAAGTTTCATGGAGGAACACTTTGACTCACGGTATCATAAAGGTTTCATGTATGAGCATTTCTCGAAAACCTTTCATCCAGAGACATGATAGGACATTCAAGCTTACAGATCCATCATTAGAGCACTGCCCTCCTGGAGAATTTGTTCGAGAAATCCCTCTTTCAACTCGAATTCCCGAAGATGCCAATATAGAAGCATACTATGACGGACAAGGATCAGTGCTTGAGATCCTAGTGCCCAAACATCGTGTGGGACCAGAAGAGCATGAAGTCCGAGTTTGCCTTCGCCCGAATCTGGGAGGGAATGATCTTAACTTGAGATAGTCATTTTACAAATTGTTAGGGATACCAGTATGGTGCGCAGGTCATTGTTTTCTAACTGTGTACCTTTACAGTGTTATTTGCAATAGAATTGTGTCTTGTATGTTTTTCTCTAGCAATTTTAGCTCACTGACCCGGTTCCTTTTGTTCCGGCTTTTGATTATTAGCAGTGTTAAACACCTAGTTCTCATAATTTATAAGAAATTACCCATTCATACCTTCAGAATAAATTTCGACCATTACTTGGATTTTGATATATTATCCCTTTGTTCTGAAGTATCTCGTATTTTTTATAGAATTGTATACCAGAGGGTTGTTTTGCCTGGCAATGCGTATTTGTTCTCTGAAATGCGCCCTGTAGTTGCAATATAGCAAGACTTGTGATGAATATGGAGAACAAATAAAACTGCTCCTATTCATCTTTAAATGTAACCATATTAACGTAGTTCGCTATGTTACACAAGAGTGGGTGGGATTGTTACGGAAAGTCTGAATCCATTGTCCGATAAACCCACACCTTTCTAATAGAAACTTAAATTCGATGTACGTTTCCTTTCAAAACTACGTTGGAATGTTGGTAAAAGGAAAAAAGTCCACACTCACTATGATATTAGAAATCCTGAAGAAACTGTTATATGTGGAATGGATTTCTTGTTTTCTGAAACTTCCAAAATGGTAAATTGACTAAATAGCAAAATATATGTTACCTATCTATCTCCTTCTGTGATTCGGGAAAGATTCTTATTAGGATTGTAATTGGCTAAACCTGTTTGAAGTGAGGCTTTGAAGCTGTAGCTCTCCGGAGAAAAAGACGCAAAAGGGAAGGAGTTGGATATTTGTGTGGTGAGTGTTTAGAGGTCAAGGGATGGATGATGAGATAGAATGGACGGAGAAGCTTTTCCTTCATGTTTGTTGGTCAAGGATGGGATCTAAATGAAATGATGAGTTTATTCCTCTCCTTTTTTTTTATGTCCTTGCTTTCAACTTTTATTGTTTTCCCTCTTTATTTGGTCATTAAATACTTCTCCCATTTACGCGATTGGAAGCCTACTGCCCCTTGATAAAGTAGATGTATGGACTCAAGTCTCTAAGCTCGGAGCTTGAAGCGGAGGGGTTGTTGTGTTATTTGTGCTCGATTAGTCCAGGATGGTTTATTAACATTACTGATAGGATATGACTGTAACGTAAGATAATTAAGTATTTAATAGGTCAATCTCGATGATGTCATCCATGCATTTAAATTATCTTTAAAACATATCTAAATAATTAGTGAATAAGGATTGAAATCACAACTTTATAAGATTATAATAGGAAAGAAAGAACACGAGAGGATAAAAGGAGAGACAAGAAAAAAGAAGAAAAGGTAGACTAGAAAGTAACTAGAACATTTTTTTATGTAGGACAGGTAAAATTAATCTTGCATCATTCTAAGATGCGAACAACACTGAGAGACGATGGCTAATGGAGAGGAGGAGGAGACGATGATCAATACTACGCAAAATATGATGGCCACGATGGAAGAAATAAGGAGAAAAAAATATTAGTGGTGTTCTAGACAGGTCAGTGGGCGACCTTAACCCATAGCATTCAAGATAGTTAAGAACAAGTGTGTTCTTAACCTAATTTGTAATTTGCCTATCTATAAGGTTTCATCTAGGGTTTAGCCAAGTGTGGATCTCTTGTCTGAAAATTCTCTGCTACCTGCTCCATCACTAACTGGGAATCACTTCTAACCACTAACCTTTTCACTCCCATATCAATTGCTAATCTCATCCTAGCCAACAATGCTTTATATTCTGCTTGATTGTTACTAGCCTGAAATGCGAACTTTAAAGATTGTTCCACCAACATTCCATCTGGACCCTAAAAAATTATGCCTGCTCCACTGCCTTGGATATTAGATGCTCCATCCATTGATAAAATCCACCCCCCGCTCCTCCTATCATTTCTTCATCACTTGGAACTGTTAACTCGGCAACAAAATCCACCAACACTTGCGGTCGCACCAATCCCCTACCTTCAAACAAAAGTCCATACTCGGATAGCTCTATCGCCCATCTCATCATTCTTCCTACCAGATCCACTTTATGCAAAACCTGTTTTATTGGCAAATTTGTTCTCACCACAACTTGAAAATTCTAAAATAGTACCTCAACCTTTGCGTTGTAATTACGACAGCTAGTGCAACTTTTTCTATTTTTTGGTACCTTATTTTTGCCCCTTGTAAAGTGTAAAGTCTGACTCACAAAATAGATTGGTCGCTGCTCCCTCTCTCTTTCCTGAGTTAACACAATACTTCTTGCTTTCTCAGTAACACATATATAGATAAATTGGTGTTCCTACTGTAGGTTTAATCAAGATCGGCGGAGAAGCGAGCAACTCCTTTTCCTTAATCAACGATGGGCTTCTCATGTTTAAAATTGCCTCGCATTTCTCCGGATTCATCTCAATCCCCCTCTAGGTCAACATAACCCCCAAAAAATTTCCTGCCTTTACTCCAAATACACACTTCTCCAGATTCAACTTAAGTTTATATTTATCTAGAGCCTAAAAAAACTCTTTCAAATCTTGTACGTGACTACCAACTTTCACATATTTTACCACCATGTCATCCATATAAGCTTCCACATTCCTACAAATCATCCCCTCCAAAATCCTATCTATCAACCTTTGATACGTCGCCCCTGCATTCTTCAAACCAAACGACATTACAATGTAACAAAAATTTGATAAGCTTCTTATAAACGTTGTTTTATCCACATCCATAGGATGCATTCGAATTTGAATATATCCCGAATATGCATCCATGAAACTTAACAGTTCACAACCCGCCACCCCATCTACCAACGTTGTTTTATCCACATCCATAGGATGCATTCGAATTTGAATATATCCCGAATATGCATCCATGAAACTTAACCGTTCACATTCTCCATTTACCATTACTCTTATGGACACGTACCACATTGGCTAACTAAGATGGGTATTGTATTTCTCTAACATACCTTACACTTTGTAGCTTCTCCACCTCCTTATCCACTATTTCTCGTCTTTCTCCACACAATTTCTTCCTCTTTTGTACAACCAATTTTGCATTAGCATTTATAGATAAATGGTGACAAATAAAATCGGGATCTATCCCCGACCTATCCTGTATTGTCCAAGAAAAAGCTCCTATATTTTCTTTTAAACATTCTACTAACTCTTTTTCTCTTTCAGCCTCTAGACAACTACCGATTCTTACACATTTATTCTCCCTTAGGATGGCTGTTTAATTTCTTCCACTGGTTGAGGTCTCTCACCTTCATAATCTACCCTTGGATCTAACTCCACCTCTTTTCCATAAAAAAATCCCTTTTCTACATGCCAATATCCCCTTTTATTTTTCAAACTTCCTTCATAACACTTCCTAGCTGACCTTTGATCTACCCGTATGACTCCCATCCCACGCCTATCTGTGGGGTATTTCATTTTCATATGAACTGATGACACCATCGCTCCTAATTTATTTATTGCAGGTCTCCCTAGCAAAATATTATATGACGACGAAACATTTACACCATATACCTGATATCGATTGTCTTAGCTTCACTTTCTTCCCCGAAAGTCGTCCTTGCCACCAGATATCCCTGCACATGTGTTGGCTCGCTTGAAAAACCCACTAGTGCTCCCTCATACGTTTCCAAATCATGTACCGATCCACACATAGCGACAAAAGCGTCCCAAAATAGTACGTCGGTCGAGGAACCCTGGTCCACCAGAACTCTGTGAACACATATACTCTTCATAATAACGAATATTTTCACAGGATCATTATCATGTGAATAAAGATCTGCGAAATCTTCCTTTGTGAAGGTTCGATTTGGCATAGTGCCACTTCCGTCGCCAAATGCATAACTGTCCTAGCATACTGCTTCCTTCTCGCACTTGACACTCCACCTCTAGAGAATCCTCCTACAATCATATTTAAATCTCCCATCACCGGTTTTTCGTGCCCCCCTTCACCTCGGCTACCCCCTTCTTCATCAGAGTACTTTTTTTACATCCCCGATGCTTCCTTCGTCTCCTCAACCCGACCTTTGACAATCTGTAATAATCCTCGCTTCACATGTTCCTCAATTTGCTTCATTAACGCGTAACAATGTTCAATGTCATGACCATATGCCTTATGGAAATGACACCAAGCATTGACATTCCTTCCCATATTTTTATCAGTTTTTTCAGGAAATGTAACAGTCATGTTGTATTCACATCCTTAACAACATCCTTTTGAAATGCTACCAACTTAGGTGGGTAGCATGCATGTCATCTCCTCCCTTCTCTCATTCATATGTCTCTTTCCTCCATATGGTCCTCCTTCCAACCGATCCTCTCTCCTTGCTTTGGCTGGACCTCCATTGATGGAATAGGGCCAAGCACCACCTTAAAAGAAGATCATCCACAAAGACATTTAGGGCCAACCACAAGGGCAATGACCAAGAGGCTTGATGAGGATTGGGACAAGGCCACCGATGGTAGAAAAACCTATCTTTACATGTTCCAAGAAGCCCAACATCAAGTGTAGCATAACTTTAATTTCTTGTCCAAATAGTATAAAATTTACTTTTGTAAAATTGTTTAAATTGCAATTAGGATTAAACTAGGTTTACATAAGTTAGCTTACGGTTTCTAGAACCTACTAAACTAACTTAGGTTGACCATGTGAAGGATAGGCGCACCATGTGCTCACATTTCCCATGTGCTCACATTTCCCATGTGCTCACATTTGCATGTAATTTGGCTAGTATTTCCTCTCAATTTACATTTGCATTTTCGGTCCTCCAAGGCTATTTAAGGAGGAGCCTACCTCATGTTTTGATAAGATTAATTTGAGTAATGAAATGCTGCCAAAATGTGTCATTCTTACTCCCTTGCCTAAAATCTCTCTAGATTTAGGTCTTTAATCTTCAACCTTTTCACCTACCAAAGAGAGCTGGCCGAACCTCTCTCACTCTCCTACTCTTCATGCACCTCCAAGGCTACCACAACTCTTAGGAGAGCCTTGCTCCACCTACAACCCATTGAAGCTTCCGCAAACCACCACAAAAATCGTAAAAGAGAAGAGCTCAATGCCATACACTTTGAAGGACACAACAAAGAAAAGCAACAAGTCAAAAGGACTGCATAACTTAGCAAGCTGAAATTTAATTTTTGCAATTCAATTTCTTTGCATTTCTTAAGTTGTAATTACACTTCCCTTTTGATAATTAGTGGATTAATCACGAATTATACGGTGAGTGTGTCTTCAAAGGTTCAAAGTGTCTAAGAAGCCTCACCTAGGAAACGACTAGTTTAAGCTTTGTAGATTAACTTTGTTAATTGTTTTAGCTAGATTTCCTTACGTCAATATTTGTTTAATCTTGCTTCAATTTGCTT
>Ga0123342_1002528_pt1 | contig 30383 bp, 9 predicted proteins | sample Turbeawhitnodule_FD_89960 | JGI IMG/M metagenome (GOLD analysis project Ga0123342, IMG submission 89960) | Root nodule microbial communities of legume samples collected from Mexico - Turtle bean Mexico white nodule | ecosystem: Host-associated > Plants > Roots > Nodule | place: Mexico: Nepantla... | reverse complement strand
CTAATTTAGGGTTCATTCATAGACAATCATTTCATTGGTATAATAGACTTCCATCTAGTCTGTTCTTAGAATTCTTTATGAATAGGTATAGTCTACCTATGTATCGTTTTTGTTAACATGTGGATTTTGGTCTAGTTCCCCCATATTTTTGTATTTTCTTTCTTTTTCCTTTTTTTTTAATAATACTTTTTTCATGTGATGGCAGATGATTGTTGTTACTCGAGGTGTCAGCCTAGCTGAGATGTCAAGTTGCATAGTGATGCCTAACATGAAAACTCTCATAAAAAAAATAAAAAAATTTGTTATATTATTTTAATGTGAAATATCAATCTAATCAATAATGTTTTATTCAATTAAATTTGTAATTTTTTAAAAATTTGATCGTGAATAATAGAAGAACCACAAAGACATTTTTTGCATTAGGATTTGTCTTTGCTAATGTAATCAATGTAAGATAGAGATGAGGGGACATGACATGACCAAGTCATGGTCTTCACCTTTGTGTTTTTCATCACTTATGAACGTGTCCTGCTCTTCAACTTTATGATTTCTTTATATATATATATTATTTATATTTTAAATTTCATTTTTATAATAATGTTTTCTTATACGGTGATAAATAATTATTGTTACTCAGTTATCAGTTGAGATATCTCAAGTTTAATATCTGAAAGTTTTTATAAAAAATAATATTTGATTTTTTTAATCATGGCATTAGTTAAAAAATATATATCTATCAGTACTTAGTAATAATATGACATGGCATATTTAAATAATATTATGATATTACTAAAGAATAATATTCAAATACATATTATGATATTAATGAAAATGAGACTGTTTTTAAAATAGTTAATACTTTTAAAGGATTACATCAATATTTCATTTAAAAAAAACTAATGAAAACATGCTTATAAAAAAAGAAAAAAAGTGATTTAAGATTATATTCTTTTACATATTTAGTTTATGCATCTGATTTTTTTACATGTTTTCTTTAGTTTTAGAAAAATTATAGGCAAATTATAAAACTTTTCTATTAATTATGAAAATTTAGAAAACAAAAGGAAAAAGAAGAAGTCTCTCGATCTTATATTAATTTATCAATTTTACACTAAATTTCTTCTATCTTTCCTATTATAAGTTTGAATTATATGAATATGATTTCGTACTGTGATTTTTATAATAGTTATTTTAAAAACTATATTTTTTATTGATTATCAGTGAAAATTATTTTAAGTTGATAATGTATAGTCACTAAACTAAAAGATTTAATGCATGTCAATTTGTTGCGCCATTCACTTTATATATTATGATTTCGTATACATTTTCTTTCAAGAAAAAGTTTTTATTTGGAATTTTTAATTTTAATTTATTTTGGATTTAAAAATTATAAGTATGTCCTTTTAAACATAAACTTTAATCATAATATATAGGTCACATAAAGGAATCGTTAAAAATATTAATAGTAGTAATTAATATTTCTTACAAAATTCTACATATCCCATCACACACACATATTTACAATTAACATAATGAACAAAATTTGAGCCAATGCTTATCAGTTCAAGCAGTAAACAGTTGAATTTAAAAAAGAAAAACTTTGAAATAAAGTTTTATACATAAAAAAGTGGAGATATTTTTATTTTTCTTGAATATGACCCATTTAAAGTAATTTTAAAATATTAAAAGTCTAAAATGAAAATATTTATTAAAATAAAAAACGAAAGAAACAATAACTACACTATATGTATAGGTCAATAGGTGTCCCACTGTCCCAATAGGTAAATGGGTGAAGCAAAGACATCCAATAATTGCATTATAAATAGTTAGTTAAGAGTTTAGGGTTAAAATTCTATTTTGATGAAAAATATGAAATAGATGTTTCTAGATTTTATTTTTGTAGTTTTAACATAAACAACCCTTTAACATCAAAGAAGGAAATTATCTTTTCTGTTTTGGTTTATTTTAATTATAGTTTACAGTTAATATATTTTTCATAAAATTAATTATTTTTAAAAAAGTATAAAAAACAATTATCAAATTTTTTATTCACAATTTTTGAAATAAAAAAGTAAAATGATATTATTTCACAACTAGTAATTACCTGACCTATGTTTTTAACTAAACAGTCTATATTTAAATTTCAATGATATTATTATAGATATGGAATAATTTATATTGACACTCCAATTATTTTTAAAAGAAAAATTCTACATGAATATTTTTTTTTTCAAAACTCATGTACATGCTTATAATATTTATTGGAAAAAAAAGTAAATGCAAACAAAACCCTCCCATCTAATCCAAAGTGCGAAAATATTTTCAACCCGTGATGATATCAAGCATGCGAAGAAGCTTGTTTTAAAAGTAAAATTATTTTTAAAAAGGAAAATATCTGAAATGATACTTTAAAAAAAAAAAGAGTTAACAAGAGTGACTAAATTAAATAGAAGGTCGCTCGCGTCAACGTCATGTACTTTGAAATTTTTAAAGTTATTATTTGTACAATCTTCTTACTTATTAACTAAAAATGTTATATAGTTTAAAAATCAAATTTTGGAGAAAATAATTATAACAAAAGATAAACTAATTTTAGCTTATTAATTTTCTTTTAAAGTGTTTGTAAGGATTTTTTTCCAAACAAAATATATATGAAATTAGTTAAATTTTATTATATACTTAGTTACAAGAAGACACGTTCCGCAAGAGACTTGGATTTTCAATAGTTACACTGAAAAAAATTATTTTAAATATAAAAATAAGTAGTTACTATTTGATTAAATAAATACTATTTTATAAACTAAAAAAACTATTAATATCTAAAATAGTTTCTATTATTAATAAAAATTTATAAAATAAATTTTAAATTGTTATTTAACCATTAATTATTCACTATTTTATATTTTAAATTAGTCATTAATAATCTTTTAGAGACCAATTTAGAATCTAAAATATTAGTTGCTAAAACTTAAGTAGTTAATTTAGATACAAATTTAGAAACTATTTTATGAATTTTTATTAATAATAGAAACCATCTTGTATATGAATAAATTTTTAGTTTCTAAATTAATATCTAATTTAGTTAAGATAGTTACAAATTTTTTTTTGTCTTTAAATTTAGTTATTATTTAATTATTTTCTTATAGTATTATATTATAGATTTAATACATGCACACATAAAAAAAATCAATGTACATTCTAATTTTTTCTAAATTTGAGGTGCATAGGTGAAAGATAAAAAAAAATAAGAGAAAAAAAGCAGATAGATTTAATGAATAATAATATGAAAAGGTTGTTCTCTGACTGAAGGTATTATTGAATCTATAGAAAAGCACTTTGGATGAAAAGGTTCAAAATTGTTGGTGACATTTAGGCCATGTGATGGCATATAGCCAAGAATATTTCTTAGTCAATTTCTTCCTTGACAAGCTTCGAGAAATATGGCACCACTGCAACACAGTCCCAAGCTTGAGAGATCAAATGCAATATTTGGTGAAATATCCTCTGCCCTGGTTATGATTCCAGGAAGAAGACAAGGGAGTTGCTAGAATGGTAGGCTAGTCCAGTTTGTTATGCACCACTATCTTCAATTTTTTCTAGTTTTTTCAAGATGCAAAATGATGACCTTTTGCAGATGACACATACATTGGTACTCAATTTTATGAGTGAACCCCACCACTTATTACAAGTGGCTGCTCTTGGAGATATGCAAACAAGTAGCATTTTTCACTGTCTTTAGAGATTGTTATTTATACTTTGCAAGTGTCACTCCATCACAAGATTTGACTTCACTATTCGTTACTTTTTTCATTCAGGGTTCAAACAGAACAAATCATCATTTACACGAACATAGATATTCAGAAACAGAAAGAGGGAAAAATGAAACGCACTATGTCCAAAATACACTCACAACACAACATCCAAGATACAATATTGCCTTAGTGAAATTACAACTTTTTGCAACTTCTGAATAAATCTGAAACAGGGGAACATTAATACCATCTCCTGCATTTTCTATTCAAATATATGCTATTTTAAGAGGTTCATATTTAATGACGTTACACTTGGTACTAATCTCTAACTCTGAGACTATTATCTATACTTCCTATGAATCAGTATAGCATAAGAATCTTCAATTTTTTTTCAATGATATACCATTCCACAATAAAAGAACTTGAGATGCATGCCTTCTATTGTCAACACTGTCACATAGCATCCATGTTCCATAAAGTAGTGTCCTCCATGCTGTCTAACATCCATCCATTTCCTGCGGTCTGAAAATCAAACTGTGGGAAGTCGTAAGTTCCGAAGGCTGAAAGGGGATCCATGTTAAGGGCTTCCATGCCATAGTTATTGGTATCAGCATAACAATTGTCCTGGATTGGATAGCTGTAAACATTGTTCTCAAGCACATTTGGAGGACTTTTGGGGTGTTCAGAAATTTCAAGTAGCTGTGAAAATGGGAAGGAATCTGGGGATGGATTGATGGGGTTGGACATGGTACTAAAATGATTTGCACCATCCATAATAAATTCCCTTTGTGGAGGAGATGATGAAAACATAGAGGGAATATTGAAGCTGCTTGACGTTGAACTCATAGAAGCTTCTCCAGAATTCCCCAAATTCATCATGCTTGTCATGGAAGAGTGAGGGCTTGGAGAATTGTTCTGTTCCATCTTTTGGAGCAACCTTGGCATCCAAAAACACTTCACAGCATCAATGAATCTCTTGCTTCCAGACTCAATGTTAAGTTGGCGTGCCTGCTTCTGTACCCTTGTTCTCCAATAATTCTTGATCTCATTGTCTGTTCTTCCTGGCAGATGCTGAGCAATCTTTGACCACCTGCCCCCAATGAACAACAACAAAAGCATGTCAAACTCATTGTGATTTGTTGAACAAGGCTAATTTTTGAGTGCATAATTACTCATTTTAGACAGATCATTGGTTAGTGGTTACCTGTTACCCCACTTGGAGTGGAGTTCAAGGATCAAGAGTTGCTCCTGTGGAGTGAGGTTCCCTCTCTTAATGTCTGGTTTCAAATAATTCAGCCATCTGAGTCTGCAGCTTTTTCCAGTCCTCTTCAATCCTGAGATTTTGGATTGGAATAATGTTAGAAAGGTATAAAACAGTTGGAAGTGAAGGAACTTATTCCTCTAACTTTAAACCGTACGTGGAATCTGTACCTGCACTCTTGGCTAACATATTCCACCGACCTTCACCATGACGAGCAATATAGTGAATGAGTAGGCTATCTTCTTCAAGAGTCCAAGGTCCTCTTCTCAGCTCACTCTCTTCCTCATTAGAACTCAAATCTCTCTTTGCAATTGTGGACATGGTTAGTTTCTGTTTTTGTGGCTTCAAGACAGAAAAAGAACTGGTACACAAATTTTACGGATGGTTTTGAATTTGATATTGCTCAGAAGAAAGTTTAAGCTAATACCAGCAGAAGCAAGCAAATTAGAAATGAGTTTTGGTGAGTGTTTCTACATCATCATCATGGGGCTATATATATATACTCCCCACGGAATTTTGTTAAATGGGTTTGGTAGACTAGGGAACAAGAGGCTATACGTTAGCTCTTGGAATAACTGAAATTGTGAGTGATTATATTATTATGCCCTTTTTCAAAATAGGTCCCACCCATACTATTCCTTAGTTATGCCAAACACCCTGAACAATGACACTAAATTCCAAGTGTTAACAAAACAAAACACCCTCATCTCTTCATTGCACCATTATCTCCTACTAAACAAACATCAAAGAATCCAAAAAACAGTTAATAAAAGAGGGAATATATTAAGGTTACTCTGTTAACTGAGGAAGTTAATTAACTAACTTAAGAGCTGTGCAAATCAATAACTTTCTTCTACTCTCAGCCAGGACAAGATTTTGGATTGATCCTGCAAAAATTAGCTGCGGAATAATTTGATTATAAAACAAGGTTTTTTTTTTCCGTGCACCTTTTTGCTGTAAGAATCGATTCAGGCTTGCAGAATCCAAGAGAAACACGCCAAAGATTCTTTCTTAAGTATACATGTATCCCATGTTAATGAGTAAAGAAAATCTCCATATACTAATTAGAGTCCGTTATATTATTTTTTAACTTTTAGAGAATCCAGTATCCATCTGTGGTAAATCTGAACGTGAAACCAATGTTGTAGAGAAAAAAATACGTTTTCAAGAAAGGGAAATTTAACCTACATGTAACGTCATGCCTTTATTCCATTCTAGGGTAATACTTTATACAGCAGTAGAAGAACCAAAAATTCGAGTCACAGTTTCTCTTCGCCATTAGATTCTCCTCTCAATCTACACACAGTTACGTTATACCACTCTACATAATGATTGTATTTTTCTGATTCTGCGAGAGTTCTCTCTCAAAAGTTGTCCTTTGCATCATTGTGCAAGTGGTCTTCATCACTTTTTTTGTAATCACAGTTGTATTACCATGCTTGTTTTTTTCCTGCAGAAAAAAGACTCTTTATAAAAGTACCTTTCCCTTAGCATTGTGTACTTGCCTACTACGTATTTCACTTTGAGTCTCCAACTATATTGCCCTCTGAGGAGTTAAACCGTCACCACTTAATACAATTTCTTTAGATTAATAAAAACTCATTATTGATATGGTTGGAAATGTGAGATGGACTAAAAAATTAAGACATTTTATAGTATATAAGTGAGTGTAAATCTCACATTATAAGTTTAGGGTTTACTTCTTAACATGTTATTAGAGTTATTTCTAGCCTATCGATCGGATTGTTTGTTGAACTTATCAAGTTACTCGCTATCGGACCGTTATTAAACTATTCATAAAAATAGTCTTACGCACGAGTTGACAGCCTTCAGGAATGTGTTGTTGAATATCCTACATCGATTAGAGATTAAGTCATTTCATAGTATATAAATGAATGCAAAACTCATCTTTAAGTCGGTTTAACCTTATAAGCCGTTTAACCGGTATAACTTTTAAAATAATTAATACTTGTATGAAAGTTTACAAAAATAATTGTTGATATAATTTTTAATAATTACAGTAAATTAACAAATATATTCTGCATTATACTTTATAATTGAACAAAACATAGTAATTTTTTAAATTATCTCTGCATGTAATTAATATTTATTTTAATAAAATAAATATAATGCATCTACTATAATAAATGGTTGAAGGAGTTTTTACGTGTTTCTCTTAACATTTTAGGTTAGTCTCTGAGGTATCCCAAACTTCAATGGAGGAAAAAAAGTCACTTCGAATTGAACTCTGTTGTTTAAGTACATAAGAATTTACCATAGGATTTTGTGGCTTAGGTAGATTGAATAGCTCTATATGCCTTTAATGTGGGTTGAAATAGGATAATCATGTTGTTCTTGAAGATAAGGTAAGGTCATTATCTTTAGGTGGCTAAGTAGGTGTTTTGAATTGGCCCCTAGCTGATGAAGAGGTTGTTTTGGATCTTTCCAGACCTATAGGCATTTCGTGACCTAGATCATGGAGCAATAACACTTTGTTGACCAAACGAATTGTGGAAAATCTCTCCAGATAAATTATTTGAGCATTACATTTCTGATACAGAGCTGCATAATATCATTCAGGTGGTGTTACTTTGCAATTATAATTTTAAAGTTTTCTGCAATAATCGAAACTACTATTTTACTACAAAATTTCATAGTATTTTAAAAAGAATTGTGAGTTTAATCAGAAAGCAGTGGTGCAAGTTTATGAATAGATTCAGATGTAACAGTCTCTTATGACAGCTCATGATTTGAATGTGTACAGAAAAGTGTATTTAGATTTAATGATGAACAGTGTTTGATCTAGAGAAGAATATGTGTATGTTAATATGAAAACACAGAAAGAAAAGGTGTCTCTGAGAATTGAAGATGAGGTGTGTTTTGCAAGTATTTCTATGCAAGTAACGTGTTTGACTGAGGAAAAGAAAAGGGAAGTGAAAAGAAGATGACAGTGTAGAGATACATACAATGTAAGAGGAAGAGGAGCGGCGGGGAAGAAGCACGTCAGCAACTAAATGTCGGTTTGGTGAGAAAGTGGGGACACTGCGTTTGTCTCAGTCAGCCACCAGCTGTTTCCTTTGTTCTCTTTCTCTGTTTTTTTCTTCCCATCAAAGCCACGCATCGTCCCGTGCTCCTCTGAACTACTCCATATAAACACATGCAGCAATTTCGATCAAATCCACGTTTCTGAAATAAAAGTTTTTTAACTTCATTACATTAACCACCGTATATATACACGTGTGATCTTTATGTTATATATGGGAATATTTAGGAATGCAGTTGGTGAAAAGATCTGCATCCATTATAAACCTTAAAAAAAACTAATTTCTCATATCTAAATTGGTGTATCTGTCACAAATCATGTTTACTATCAGTACAAAATTAAACCATACATGCTCATAAAGGGTTTAATAGGATATTTTTCTCGTGATGTAAGTATGATATAAATCTCAAAAATATCATTTGTGTAAGTAGTGAGCAAAGTAGGAAACAAGAGGTTGTATCTACTGATATTTTGTTGGAAAAGCTTTTGTCAACATTCAAATAGTACATAACATGATAACATACATTTCACACCCAATTATAATAATATAATAAAATTTTAAATTAAAAATAAAATAAATGTAATTAAAATAATAATTTATTGATATATAAAATGGATGTGTTTTACTAATATTTGTAGTGTCAAAATATCATCATTCTATTTTGTTAGTTTATAATGTGTAGAAGTATGAGATATGTATCAACAATGGCAAAAATATGTGTTTATGAAGTGTTGGAGATCTCACATCGATTAGATATTAGTCCACTTTTTAATATGAAGTGCAAAAACATATGCAGCTCGATTTCAATGTGCTTCTTGCAAAAAAATCATAATATGATGGAAGCTACATCAAATGTAGATGATAGGAAGAGTTCCAATAATTGTTTCAAAATTAAAACATTATTTTCGGTCAAATTGATTTACAAATGCATAATCATGAAGGAGAAAAAAATTCATAGATAAACAATGTTATAGTTTAGATATGGAGGATCAAAAGGTTATGCATTATACCTATTTCAAATATTGTAAGATTCTTAAAATCTTGATTTACATGGTATACATGTTAGAACACTCCAAAGACTCCATTTAATTATTTTATTACTACTAATTTTAAAAAATCAACCTTATACATTCTCAGGAATTCCGTTTCTCTCTACACTCAAGTTTTAAGTTCAATTTTTTATTTTATTTTAAGAAATAAAGAAGACCAATTCAAATTTTAATGGATTAAGAAAGGATAAAAAGGTTTATTTAAAATATACAACAATGGAGTCTTTAGAAGCACCCCATACATAAAATTTAAGTGTATTATTAACGTGAATTTTTACATTATTAACTAATAAAAATGTCATAATTGATATTTTAATAAAAAATAACTATTAATGGGCAGTTTGATATATATGATCGATTATAATTAGATAACAACATAAATGTACTTTCGATTAATAACTGCTCAAACTATTTTATCCTGTGAGCGGAATTAGAGAAAGAAAGATAACAGGGGATCCTTTTACGCTCATTGTGTGGATGAAACAAGTGTCATTTCCCTATTGGACCAGAAAGTGAAATATTATCTTTTTAACTCTTTATTTTATGGACTTATCCTTTTTATTTTGTATTTTTATCTTTTTCTTTTCTTTTCTTGGTCTGAGTATATTTTTGTTTAGAATCTATGAGAGAAATGAGGGTTTGCAGAAAATCAAATTTGTAAATAAATAAATGTGGATATATATTTTTGAATAAGAATCAACAAGTGAAATATATAAAAACAAGATAAGCATCATCACTGTTAATTTTCTGAATAAACGTTCCAATTAGCTATATGACCTAGTTTTAAAATAAAGCCTAACTTTTGTAATGCAAATATTTATTTGGACATAAAGATTCTATTATCGTTATTTGAAATAAAAAATCTAAAATATTATATATATATATATATATATATATATGTGTGTGTGTGTGTGTTATATAATGAACATAATTACTCGTATATAAGTCTAAAAAATAAAAAAAAATTACACGTTTATAGTAAAAAATTATACGTAAATTCGTTAAAAAAACTGCATCAAACTATACATCTCTACAAAGAGTTTCTAGACAATTCAGCACCAAAATAACACAATTAAAAAAAAAAAACCTTATCAAAGACAAAACAAAAAACATCTAAACAATTACAACAGTTAATCATTACAAAAAATAATTTAGAATATAAAGTATTTATTAGTTAAAATTTTAATAACTAATATTAAATATCAATTTAAAAATTATTTTATAAATTTTTATTAATAAAAAAATATTTTAAATACTAAATATTTTTTAGTTTATACAATAATATACAAATTAATTAATTATTTTTTATCTAAAATTAATTAGTATTTAATAATTATTTTTATCTAAAATTAATTATTATTTAATAGTTATTTTTCATACATATTCACTAGTTGCTACCTATTTAAGATTATAAAAGCACCTCGAATTTAGTTAAGAAAGTTATTGTCCAAAATATTACCAAATTAATAACAACCAATTACACCAATAACAATAACAAACTTCTTATGGTTAAGACACAAAATGTCTAAACTCAAATAAAACTAAGTTTAATTGAACGGATTCAGCATCAGTTTTTCAAATACATAAATAAGTGTCTAATGTTTTCCTTGTTTAATAAAGATATTGTTACAAGGAACAAAGTTATATTAAATTATTTCATCATTAATTATAAACGATTCATTTAATATATCACACTTAAGAAAAATTATAATATATTTTGTAATTAAAATATATATATATATATATATATATATACTTGGGCTCTACAGTGTATTCTAACATTTTATATTTAATAATAAGTATAATAATATTAAGATTTCAAAGAAAGAATTCAAATGAAAAGATACTAGTTAAATCAAGTAATTCTCTACACCAATACTATAAAAGACTTTCGTAAGAATTTTCTCTACAGTATCAAAGATGAAAATTCTTGCTTCAAATTATCATAGTCAAAACTTATATAAGAAAATGAGAAACCAGAGAAAAATACTATACATTTTTATAAGTTCACAACTCATGTTTCTTTTGTTACGGTCCGTTTTGCTGATTAAAAAAAAAGTTTGTTTGTTTCCGAAACAGAAAAAAAAGGTTTTTATTCTGCATAAAGAAAATACAATAATCAAGAAAATAAAGTGTGAGAATCAGGAAAAATGAAAATCTTTTTAAGTTTTAAATTTTCTTCATATTTTAGAAGGGATTTGCAAAGATATATATATATATATATATATATATATATATTTATAATTAATTATTTATAATTTACTTTATTACCCTTTTTTTATTTTAATCTCAAATTATAATAATTTTTATGTAAACTAAAATTACAATCTAAACATAATAAATATAAATAAAATTATAAAAATAATATAATATTTTAATTAAAAAAATTATAATCTAAAAAAATCAAACAAATTCATTTTTCAATAATTTTTAAATTTAAGGATAAATTTGTAAATTTAAATTTTATCAATTAAAAAAATATAATTTCAATCACATCCATCATATCACTCACAAACTTTCATAAATTATCCTTACACTTTCTACTCTATTTATCTAATTCAAACAACCTTACTTTCTTCACACTTTCTCTTCAAATTATCTCAAATTTACTCCCTCAAATCTACTCCTTAATTCAAACAAAACCATGCATTAAGCTTTTAGTTTTACTTAATTGAGAGAAAACCATTATAACATTCTTCACTATAAAGAAGAAATTTATTATTTATATCTCTTTAAAAAAAATAGTTTTGCTTTTTAGTAGAAGAATAGTTGTAGTTTTTATTTATAGGGGAAATTAAGGAGTGATAACTATAAGTAATTTTGTACATGTTTGTTAGGAGTAATTTGTATACTCTATATGTAATTCTTGTTGATATTAATGAAATATTTAAGTATATCTTAAAAAAGAACAACATAATTTAAAATTTGAGGTGAATTGATATAAACCTCTTGTATGATTTTTATATAAGAACAATTAAACATTAGACAAACTACTTTCCTTTTCAATCTATTTTTTAAAATCACTATGATACTTTAATTATGTCTAAATAACTAATCATAAAATATTTCATTGAGTAAAACAGTTTATACATATACAATTATCTCAAATTTCACAAATATTTCATTAAGTTTTTTTCTAATTGGATGATTTTTTTAAAAAGTGAAAATAAACATATATTATATATAAAAATATTATCAATGTTATTATTAAATAGTCCACTTTATACTCTTAATCATTGTTTAAAATATAAAATCAAAACAATATAAACTATATTGAAGCAATAGTTTTAAACTCCCGAACTCTAGAAAAACATAAAATTATAAAAGCATAAGATAAATTGTATAAAAAATTAAAAAATAAAGTTTCAATTTTATAATATAAAAAATAAGAGTGAAATGTATTTAAAAAAAATTGAAAGTCTCCAAACCCTGTATTATTAGAGTGGTTATATATGGAAGAGAACATAAGTTGAAGTGTTTTATTTTGTGATAGAATGAAAAGTGAGAGTAACATGAGTGCATAATAATATGAACAGTCAATGATTGAAGGAGAGATGAGTGAAGTGGACATGAAAATGTCACTTCACATAAAGAATGGAGGAGATGCCATAAAGGTTTCAAAGTTGTTTGAAGGTGGAGGAGGAGATAGCATAGATTAGATCATAGATTAGATAGATGCTTTTTATCACTTTCCCTTTTTCATCCTAAAACCCTACTAGGATACATAATTAATGTCACATCTCATAGATTAAACACTTTTATCATTCATTATTTTTATAAATATAATTCATAAATATTGTAATTATAAGTTCCTCTTCTTCTATTAATTTAATTTAAAAATAAATAAATTGTACCATTGAGAATCAAATGTTTAAAATCTATCGGTATGTGATACTGACATAATAATATAATAAAAATATATTAACGAAAAAGTCTATTAAACAAGACTAAATTGTATGAAAAAAATTAGATAATACAAATATTAATCACGATACATATCTTAATCTACGTCTAACATTAAAAATATTTATTAAACACTATGTACCTGAGTGGAAAGATGGGGTCCAGACACGATCGGTTGATGTAGTATAATTGCTGACGTGTCGGTCTTCTTCTCTTTCGGTCGGTCGCTCCTTCTTGGTGTCTCCTTCGGTCGGGCGGGGAGGGTACCTGCGAAGGCACTCCGACGCTCAATCAAGTAAGTATGAGATTCTAAGTGTGGTTTAGTAAGTGAATGAAAACGTACCTTTCTTTGACTTGAGCATAGTATTTATAGGATTGTCTAATGGGCTTTTTATCCCTTGGGCTCGGGATGGTTATGGATAGGTTTTGTCAATCGTGCTCCGGAATACCGGGGAACATATCTTCTTTTAACGCGTATTCCTTATTTTGCGGAGGTGTATCTTAACTGCTTTAACTTGTTACGGGGTGCACTTACATTTATTATGCATTCGGTCGGTCGGTCGGCTACGTGCGTTCGTCCGGTGCCTACCGGTACACACTACAAATAGATATAACAATCAAAATAAATATATATTATTATTATATTTATTATACCATAATAATAAAATATTTACTTGAACTTAGAAGAATCTTGTACTATTTTCGATCAAAGAGTGAAATCTAAGCACTAGTCAAGAAATATAAGAAAGAAAGGATATGACAACCGAATTAATTAGTTGTTCAACCGTAAAAAATATTGTCCGAACACCTCGTAAAAATAAAAAATTAATTTTATAAAATAATTCTAAACATTTTGATCTTATATTCAACACATTAACAATTTATATTCAACACATCTTGTATTAACAATTTATTATTAATTAATTAATTAAGGCCAGTATGATATAGGTTTTGAGGGACAGCATGCGTGGTGGGCACATATATATGACTTAAGAATATGGTACATACATGTAATTAATATTCTTTTGACAAAAAAATTGTTTTCAGACTGAATTTTTTTTTGGAAAACTTTTCTTTAATACTCCAAACAGTAAAAATCAAATAATTGACAGTTCCTTTTAATAATATAATAATTTTTAAATAAAAAAATTAAAAAATAATTAAAATATTAATTTATTATAATGTTAGGTGTGTATTTACTGTATATAGTCTCAATAAATCAGCTTCCATTTTTTTTATCCGTAAAAATTTTATTCGATGGGATTTTTTTTTGTTCCTGTTATTAAGCTTGATTAAAAAGTTGGCACGTACCCTTAGTAAGGGCTGCTCTCTGTTTTTTGGATTTTTCTATTCCCACCCTATTTCCTTTTCTATGAAGAAGACCTAATTATAGGATTGAGACATTTTGCGGGTACATTTTCAACTGCACAAATCTTAAGCATTTAAAACCTTTATTATTACTTTTTTTTTTTATCAAATTGAAGCATGCTTTTTGTTTTTGAAAATTAGTTTGTGTGGTTTAATATAGTTGTGGTCCAAGCCTGGATTTATATGATTTTTAAAAAAAATAAAAAAAAATAAAGAGAATATATGCTTATTACAAGATAAGAATTATTATTAGGCTGGGCAAATAATGAATATTGTGTTTTTTTAGGTAGATTTCACATTTTCAAACATTCACATGCATACATAATTTTCTGTTTCTATTTTTTTTAAGAATTTATATTATAATTTGTATTTATATTTCTTTATTCAAAAATAGTTTTTAAATTCAGAAGACCACTGCTATTTTCATATTTACATTCATACGAAGTAACTATTAATTTAGGATGTTTATATTAAAGTAAAAGCCTCATTTAAATTATTTTTAACTCATTGGGGGGTATTTTAGACTGTTCTTATTGAAAGAATCAATTCTTATAAGAAAAGAGAAACGGTAGTTATAAAAACACTTAAAAGTATTCTACTTAAGTTTCATAAAAATATATTAAAACATAAATTAACATTAATCAGTAGATATAAAAAAAAATTATATTTAAAATTCAAACTTATGATGCTAAATTGAAATGATCTTGCATAAGTTGATCAACGCGCTACGTGGTATGTCATTATGATTTAATACATTACAAAGAAAATATTTTTTATATAGAAATTTACACAAATTGAACTTGAGGTGTAAATAGAAAAAAATGTGATTGGGCTGTTTTTGAGAAAAGAGGCCATCGGGCCTTTTTTTATGTTTTTGACAAAGGAATCATCATGCTTTTTGGTCTTCTGATGGAAACAAATAATAAAAAAAAGTGTAAGAGATCTTGTCTTCTCCAAAGAATGAACCACACTTCTTCTCACTTTTCAACCAACCCTGAACCTCTTCTCTCTCCTCCATCGAGGGGTTGAAGACTTCTTACTTCAATTTTCACGTCCAATTTCTTAAATGTATATAAATTATTAAAGTTTGTTTTCATCAGCAAAGTTAATTTTAATTTGATTTTCGCACGAAAAGTGGAAGTAATTTGCAAAATTGTGTTAGTTTCCAAATGGCTACATCTGCTAATTCCAGTAAGAGTGGGAACTGGAAGCGAAATGAATTGTGGTTTCTTGTGATTTATGCAATCGTTTTCTATGTTATCATCATCAACCGTTCACTTCAACTCTCTAGCGGTATATATTTTAGACCTTTTTCATTCTATAGTATTGTTTCAGTGATTGTGTTACTCATACTACTTGCTTAGTTGCTGTGCATTGAGTGTTTTGGGTTTTGATTTTCACAGATTATTACAAACAGCTGTCAGGTTTACGCCCGGGTTGGCTCTTAGCTAATCACCTCAATGTATGATCCTGCTCTTTTTGGTCATTATGATGATTTTGTCTGTTATAAGTATTTTGGTAGATGGGCATGTTGCTTGCTGATCAAACGTACATGCTGTTCTGTTCTGTGTAAAGGATGTTTCAGATGCTCAGTGGAGGAATTTTCGAGGAAATATACCTGTTCTTGCTGTTGTCTTTGGAATTTTCACTCTTCTTGCCTACTTGATGAAGGCTTTCTTTGATTTAAGAGTTAGAGGAATGTCCATTGTGTGGCTTTTATTTTCTTTGGCCTACTTGTCATATCTTCATGGAGCATGGTAGGGTGCACCATTTAATTTGATGTTGTTCTTTCTTCCATTGTTGTTATTCCTTATCTTCTTCAGCCTGACTCTTGAGTTTGTTTCATTTGCAGTATTGTTTTTATCCTATCAATAGCTACCGGTAATTTTCTTCTTGTAAAGGTGCGTGTAATGGACAGTGAATATGTATTAGTTGCAACATTTCTGGTTGGGACCTTTAATATTGTTGATTTTAAATTTTTAATCACCTACTTAAAGTTATCATCATGTCACAGCAGTTCTAGTTTCTTTTTTCATTAGAACTAGTTTCCCCCAGTCTGCATTATTTTAATTTGCATGTCATATATAGAATTGTAATAAAAACACATCTATATTTGATGTCATGTATTGTTCATAAGAATCATACTCCTCCACTTGAATTAATTAAGATTTTATTTTGTTTGTTGATTTCTTGCTAACTATTTGCATTTCTAATACTGGGACTCTAGAATTTCTGAAACTTAGCACTCTTTAGTGAGATTGGTATTGCCATGGATGATGGATTATTTAAATCAATACGTTCTACCAAACAAGAATTGTATAGAAAAAGTTATTACATCAGAAGCTTGTAGCAAGCATTGTCAACAACCTTCTAAAGAAGGGCAGCTCTAAAGGGTGCTGTCTCCTAAGTTTTGTATAGTGAGATACTGGCGATTCATGTGGGATAAATGTATTTCCAATGGAGAATATGAAGATGTTTTTGGAGGAGGGGGGTCAGGGTATTGTAGAAGGGCAGGTTGGTTTGATCTTGAAACTCCAACAAATTTATTTTTTGAAGAACAAGTATGACCAAAAAGAAAATGTTAAAGTTTTGCAGACCAAACAAATGTTTAATGGCTAGGAAAATATTTCCTTGTATCCATAACTGTAATGCCAGATCACAATATGAAAAATCAGCTTAGGCTCACAACTCTGGTCCTGGATATTTATTGACAGGTTATAATAGTATGGATTCATCCTAACAACTTTTGATGCTTTGACCACTTTTTCATTGATGTTTAAGTAACCATAACTATAATCCATTTGTTCCTGAACGGATAATGTTTTGGTCAATCATTATGTTGTTGCATTTAATACCATATTTATAACTTTTCTGCAGTTATCATGTAAGACTAATTCTGTTTGAGCAGATATTTGCACAGAAGGAGTACTTTCCACTTATAGTTTGGAGTTACAACATATTGTTTCTTCTCTGTAATCGGATCTATGAAGGATATTCATTCTCTATATTTGGGTAAGATGCACAATATTTGTTGCATTGATACATTTTTTGGTAGGAGTAATTCAATTTCGACGTAAGATTATGTTTTTACTTTGCAGGCAACAGTGGGCATTTTTGGACAATTACCGGGGCAGCTTTAGGTGGCACATATGCTTCAACTTTGGTATTTCTTAATTATTTAATCGAGTTCCTATGTTATCCAATAAAATCAAAATAGTCCATTTATATGTGGTTCTTAAAATTATTGGTCCCATGATTTACACTTGTTTGACTGTTCCTCATCCATCACTGGCATTCATGTAAAATTACGCCAATTCAATCATTCCTCACTTTTAAAATGTTGCCATTTTACCTTGTATTATTTAGAACACTTATTGACCAGAATATTAAAATTTGGTGATTTGAATTCTACTTTCATTTTGCATTTTATGAATTATATATGCACGTCTTCGTATTCTCATTATACTATTATGTAATGTTACAAACTTACAATATCAATAACTTTATATATCTTTCTTTATATTTAAGCTTAGATGTTTGTGGCAGTTGTTTTGCGCATGATAAGCTTTGGATTCGATTATCACTGGACTAATCGAGATTCTCATTTTGATCAGGAGGTATTTCTTTCTTCCTGAAAATAGTGTTTGTTTGTTTTGAATATAAGATTCTGTTATGCAGCCTCACTCGTAATTTAATATGTTTTCAGGAATGACAATGTAGTATAATTGATGGAGACAAATTAATTTTAAATTTTATTACTAAAGAGTTATTCTTGATGTTACTTCAGAGACATAAATGTAGAAGATTATCATTCAAATAAATTTGTTGTTGAATGCTTTACTTCACTAGTGCATAAGACCAGACTACTTTGATTAGGTTGTAATTTTTGTATATTTCTACAGATTAGAATATGGACTGGGAACAGCCTTGTTCAGTTAATTTCCTTTAGGTAAAACCTATTATGTTGCTGTCTTCATGTTTCTTGGTTGGTCGATTTTGACATTTTCCGGACCATTGCCTGAAACATTACAGCTTGCGAAACTGATGTTTAGTTCACGTATTTCCTTGGAGCTGTGACCTGTTAACTAATTATGTAGCTTTATGAATAAAAAATATTTTTTCCACTGTCTAATTCTTTGATTATTGCAGAAGCATTATCAACGTTGTCATATTTGTAAATCCGGAAAATCTTGCTATCAAGTTTTACAGGTTAGGATAGCTGCTAGTTAAAATCAAGCACAAGGTGAAATTTATCGTAGTTGCTGAGTTATGTTTTTTTGCTTTTTCATTCCTTATGTTTTTAAGTAGTTATAATTTCTATGGCCATGTGAACTCATGTTTTCCAGTTCTAATTTTAATAACATTATCAGGAGAGAAATCTGCATAAAGACAAGTTTGGATACATCACATACCTTTGTTATTTGGTATATGCACCACTTTATATCGCTGGTCCAATACTGAGCTTCAATGCTTTTGCCTCACAGGTTTGTGACTGCAAGTCATTTTGATGGTTTAAGCATTGTGTAAGTATAGTTGTGGTCTTTGTGAAACCTCTATTGTGGAAATGAACCATCATCTTGTTATTTTCAAAAGGAGATGTATGTTGTTTGAATTGGAAAAGAAACCACATTTGTAGTTATTGTTTAGAAATTTGATGGTATAACACAAGAATGAAATAGTGGAGTTCCTTATGTATTATTTGTAGCAAAAGGCACTCAAAATTTTAGGAAAACTTGTACCATACAACTAAATACCTGCTACGAAATGGAGTATTGGATGGTTAAAAGCCAGCCTGAAATAAATTCTATACAGTTAAGATTAAACATACTAGACAAGGGCCTTTTGTATAAGTGCCTGTTTGAGTAAGTTTCTTCATAACCTGTTATAGGAAAATAAAATAAAAAAATAAACAAGTTTCTCTTATAGGCTAAAATTAGCCTATGTATAAGTTCAAATCTGGTTATAATTGCTATAATTACTTATGGAGAAGCTTATCCAAATAGTACTAAGATAAAAATAAATAAATGCATTAGAGAAAAGTATGGGTAGCTCTTATTATAGATCTTAAAAAGTGGACTTTAAACCAAACTTAACTTTACAAAATTGGCTTGCAAAGTGAATTTTGCACCCATATTTATATAGGATAATTTGGTCATATCTCTGGTCAATGTGAGATCTCCAACACACCCCTCACGTGCATCTCGAACGGGAGACTAGATATTTGTAGGTGGTCCGATAGTAACTCAATATCGGGTGACATAATAGGCCTAACAAATCTCTGTAGGATAGACTTTGATAATATCTTAAAAAGTGAATTTAAGCCTAACTCAATCCTACACAATCGGTTTGTAAGGTAAGATTAACACCCACTTATAAACGGTAATTTAATTATATCTCTAGTCGCTGTGAGATCTTTAAAACACCCCTTCATGCCGAGAATTAAACATGTGGGACTATTTTTCTATGAGGTGGTCCGGTATTGGGTAGCATAATAGACCTAACAAACTTTGCTAGGATAGACACTAATACCATATTAGAAATTAAACTTTAAATTTAACTCAACCTTACAAAACGTGTTTGTAAGGTAAAATTAACACTCACTTGTATACTATATAATTGATCATATTTCTAGTCGATATAAGATTTTCAACACTAGAAAATAATTTTAGTTTTTCATCTTAGGTGATTTGGGCATGTGTTGAGAATAACTGTTGAAAACCTAATGAGAAGAGTTAATCAGTTGGAGGCTATCCCTGTCCCTAGAGGTTTAGGAGGAACAGATAGGGAGAGAAAATCATAATCAACAAAAATTCATACAGAGGGGGATCTTATTATTAATTTCAATTCAAGTAGTAGGAAATAACGATATGTGCTTATATGTTTCCAGGAGAAATAGCTATTATATTTCAATTCAACAAATGCTACAATCGATGCTTCCAGGATGGTCCTCCCCTCAAGATACCTGTGATTTATAGCTAACAATTCCCCCTCACACTCTATGGGTTCCACCCACCTACATAACCAACTCTGAAATGATAGGGTGCCAACTCATCAATCTTTTCATTTAGCGTGACTTCAGAACTTATATCACTAGCTTTGGGACTCATGTAAACCTTCCTTGCTTATGACAATTGATAGAGTGGTTTTTCCATTCTACTACGAACTGTTGTTTCGCTAGAGGTCCATTATGGATGAATCTTCTTGTAGTAAAAGCTGCTGCTGCTTGTGTATGAAAAGATGTCTTCTAACGCCATACTACTATGCAAAGTGGGGTATACATTATGGTGTCCAGGGCTCTTTTCAGCTTAGAAGCACAAACAACCTGTTGAGAAAACTTGAAAAGGACCAAAGTTCCTTGCAGTAAGTTTAGGATTTGATCTTTTGATGACTATAATGCCTGCCTGTGAGGTATATACTTGATATAGATGCCACCCTTGATGTGAAACTTTTCTGATTGTCAGTGAACATCAGCAATCTTCCTCATCAAGTCTTATGCCGTGTAAAAACTTATGCTCTCAATCAACTCATAGGCAGCTTGTTTCACTTCTGTTTCACCTGGAATACATTGCATGATTGGTTATAATTTCCTGCCATAAACCACCTGAAAAGGTGTTGTGCTAGTGTAAACTTGTTAAGAAGTATTGTACCAATTATCTGGGTTGTACAAAAGCAAAAGGGAACAAATAAGCTACAAGGCTAAGAGGTATTGCTTTGTCAATTTCAAGTATCAACTCGCAAATGTCTTCACTAAGTCATTAAGATGCCCTTGAATTAGTTATATTCTTATGCATATTATTTAAGCATGGTAACTGTAAATCCTTGTCTTTATGACTGAGTACATACAATATTATCTGTTGTGTAATTGACACCAACAAAGTCCATCATGCCCCATTTTATCTCTTAACAATTCCGGAATGTTTCTTGGTGTCAATGACTGTTGTCAAGTGCTTTTGAATGGTTGCTTGAGTTTCTGTTTTGTTGATGACACTGTTCTACTCTTTTGCAGCTAGATCTTCCTCAAAACACTATTTCAGTTAGAAATGTGACACTCAATGGTTTTCGCTGGATATTTTGTATTATCCTCATGGAATTAATGACACATCTATTCTACTATAATGCCTTTGCTAATAGGTGAGAACTTCAGTATTCAGGAAAGAACCTCAGGTTATATTTAATTTTTGATCCAATTTTATTGTTTGGTTGCTAAAATAGTTTCTTAATCAATTAGTGATTTGTGGAAGCGCTTGTCGCCTTTGGACGTGTTCATCATTGGATATGGTGTAAGAGAATACACATTCATCAATTAAGTGTTTTACCAAGCCTAATGACATCAACTCATCACGTCGCCAACCTCATTTAGTGGGATAAGGCTTAGTGGTTGTTGTTGTTGTATCATAACTATTAAATTAGATCAGCATGTTACCTTCTCAATCTTTTCTATTTGTTTGTTCCAGGTATTAAACTTCATGTGGCTGAAATTTTTATTGATCTGGCGCTTTTTCCGATTTTGGTCATTGGTATGTTAGTTGCACGATAAACATTTAACATAAATGTCTAAGTACATATTTGAAGAAAGTCATTTTGAGTTATTCATTGTAGATAAATGGAATTGAGGCTCCAGAGAACATGCCAAAATGTATTAATAATTGCCACAACTTGGAAGGCTTCTGGAAAAATTGGCATGCTTCCTTCAACAAGTGGCTTGTGAGGTGCAATCAATTTTTTTTCCTGGATTTTGCTCTTTTGTTTTCCTAGATAACTTAAATTTTGATTTGCAAGAAATTCAGGTACCTTTACATTCCTCTTGGGGGGTCTAAGAAAAAGCTACTAAATGTGTGGGTTATATTCACATTTGTTGCAATCTGGCATGATTTAGAGTGGTAAGTTCCCTTTATTGATGAAGTTCAATATTTTCTACCCGTAAAAGCTGCACAGTTTTTTATGATATTTTATGCTTGATTATTCTTATGGACCTTAGGAAGCTTCTTTCATGGGCATGGTTAACGTGTTTATTCTTCATCCCTGAGTTGGCATTTAAATCAGCAAGAAAAGCCTTTCAGGTATGCATATACACAATTTTCTGCTATTAAATTTTTTATTGATCGGTAGTTGTGATTCTTGCTGTTTAACATGGAGGTAAATTTGATTATCAGGTTCAAAGTTCTTTTGGAGTATGCATATTTCGTGAACTCAGTGCTGTTGCTGGGGCAGTCACAATTACTTGCCTCATGGTTTGTCCTTGACTAGCCTCAGAGCATTTATTGTAATCTTTTTAGTTATTATACTTTTATGTAACACCCTCATCAATTTTTTGGATCTGGCTGGCTACCTGAGAAAGTATAAGAAGGATTATGACTTTCAATTTCCCACATAAATAAATTGGAGCCACACTTATACACACACACATATATATATATATATATATATATATATATATATGTGTGTGTGTGTGTATGTATATATATGTATGTATCAGAGTGAGGCTAAAATTTATGTCTCAGGTCCTGCTTGTTGCAGTGTACAGTGTGAACCATATCAAGGACAGTATTTTCCATTTGCTGACTGTTTATTATTTCTGTTTTGTAGAAAATGTTGTATTTTATTTATAAAATAAATTATAGTCCATATATAATTTAAATACCGTCACATTTCTTGTCAGGTGGCTAATCTAGTGGGGTTTGTAGTTGGACCAGGAGGTATTAACTGGTTGCTTTCTTCTTTCCTTCACAAGGATGGTATGCCAAGTATCCTTAGCCTTTTAATTTAATTGGCAGTTAAATACTGTGAAAAATTCATTTGGAAATTCCATGACACAGGTTTGCCTGTCCTTGGCGGCATGCTTGCAACATTTTACATTGGAACAAAGGTTTGAGATGTTCAGCACTTGTTTTTATGTATTCAATCCTTTGAAAAATTTCTTCTACTTCCTTCCAATTTTTGTTTAATAATCTTCTGACTGGATATTTGCAGATTATGTTCCACATTGACGAGGCAAAGCAAAGGTTGCCCTGAACTGCGACAATTACTTTTGGCCATGTGAAAACATTTAAACTCATTTTTAGTTCTAGGAGTTCCAAATCCTATACAGAACAATGTGCTTGACTTGAAGGTATCTGCGGGTGCCTTTCTTTTTATTGAAAGATTTCCTGATGAATTGTACATCGAATTGGAGCCATGTCTTCCAATATTTTACATCATATAGTCTCAGAATACGTGGAAAAATGAAGTAAATTTGTTGAATTTGACGCCTTATTACATCGGTTTGTGCTTTTTTTTTTTTCTTTGTTTATATTTTTTCAATTCAAGATATATTCAGTTTTCGGGAGCTCCAATCTTCTGTTAAATCCTTTTTTGGGAAATGACTTTTTCTATTTGACTATTTTGATGATATTTGATTTTATTTACAGTTTTGCAGTTAATCTCGATTACTTCGACTGTAGACGCGAGTGATAAGCCTAAGCTTTTATATTCTTAGTTAAAGATTCAAACGAAACATGTAATAATTGAGTAAATGCCAATTTTTGTTCATGAAAAATGTCAGATGTGAGAGGTACGTTCTTGGATAAATTACTTGGTTAATTTTGCCTCCTCCTCAATACTCTTTCATCTCCATATTAATTTGTGAAAACCATTTTAAATTTTTTAAATAATCCTAGATGAAGAGTTGTCCATAGCGTTTGATAGAATAACTGCATTTGAACGTGTGTGTAAATGTTGACGATAAGATTTGATTTTCATAAAAATGAAAAAAAAAAGTGAACAAATAATCACTATTAATAAAAATATTACAAAAACTTAAGAATGTATGAAGGTGTAGAAAGAATTTGACAAATACTTTGACATACATTTCTTTAAAAAAATTACCTATTAGTCCTTTCATTATGTTTATTACAATTATTTTAGTAATTTGAATAGGGATGAAGATAGGTGCATATTGACAATTATATGCGGATAAAATAACTCATGGAGTCCAAAATATAAATTTAAAATTAATAATATCAAATAAAATTTGTCTTTTAGAACACAAGGTATAAAAACAAGTAAGTTATATCGTAAAAAAACAGAATTTTTTTAATTTATATTTTCAACAACAATCTTATTTTCTTTTTGAAGAGTTAAAAAATATCTTATCTATTCAAATTTTTAATTAAGAAGTTAGTTGTCTCAAATATAAAAAGTATTAAGTAACTTCATGGGCTGCGAGTATTCTTTTAGATAAACGGTAAAACTTTTTGTTTTGTGAAGCATGGAATGCAAATTGTACATGTGACATTTGTTTTATGTGATTACTGTTCATCTTATTTTGTTCTCATGACCATATTATTTGAATTTAGATATTTTTCATGTGCAATGAAACTTTCTATGATGTTACCATTTTCCATGAAAATACAATTTGCTATTGTACTTTACCTGCACAGTTTAATTTTCCTTTCTAAGATATCTTAACTCAACTCGAATTTAATACAATTCAATTAAAAAATATGCACTCACGTTTTTCATATATTTTGTGTTGTTATCTAATAAAAAATAATGGTATCGTAATAAGATTCTATATTTTGAATTAAAATTATTTTAAGAAATATATCTATTTTAAGAACTATATTTATTAAAAGTTAATTATATCAGTTTAAATATTATGAATGAATATTAGTAATAAGTGTCATACATACAATTAATTGAACGTTTATATTTTTTACAACAAAGTTAGTAATGGTCCTGACAGAATAATCTATGTACCTAATAGAGACAAATTTTAAGGACTGTGTAAGAAAAAATACTTATTTAGATACATGGAGTACAATTATTGCAGGAAATTTTATTCTCTTGTAATGAATATACATGGAGCTAGAGACATTCCATAACATGTTACATCAGCCAAAAATACGATTGAGAGTTGCAGCCAAACGAACTCCTCCTTGAGCTAATCGCAAACTCACCACAGGCAAACGTGAAAGAAAGTAATCGTCTGCAAAGTATTATTTCATGATATTGTGAGATAATCTGTAAAAGTTAATGAAACCAACACTTCACATACTTATTATTATCTTACCTTCTAGCACTGAACCTTCAGGGGCACCTTTATATGCCCATTTGCAGGCTGCTTGAATTCCTTCAGAAGCATATCTGAATAAAACAACTAAAGTTCATTAAACAATTGTATTTCAGTAACATATGCAGACCAACTATAGAAGCAAGGTCCAAGATTTTTCTTGTATTGCAAGAGAAGTTTTATGGTGCCCAGTATAAATGTATTGCCATGATGAAAGAATTAGCTTTTGGATAAATCTAGAGGCATACATATCTGGGCAAGTAGTTTCTTTAGAATTGCAGGTTTCCCATCCTCGTACTTGAGCCGACCATGTTTTCTGTTTCAGAGAATTTGGAGTAAGCATCAAACTTTGATAAGCAGTTTCATAGATTGGGATAACAAAAATACCGTTATGTTCTCTTGGATGGCATTGGTGAAGCTGTTTATGTCAGAGTTATAGAATCTTTCTTCTGCTGTCTCAATTATGTTAACATCCCAAATCTGTGTAGCAGAAAATTGGTGAGTGGAGTAGATAGTGAAATAGATCATACAGTAGTGTGAAGAACCTGAGAATTAGACTTACATGGTGAAGATTTTGCTTCCTTGTGAACCAGTGAACGTTAATTAAATTGGCTCCCTTGTCAGAGGTAAAGCCCACATGTAGAGGCTGCAGATGAACCATGCAAAAGAGCCATTACAATAACTAAATTGCAAAGTCAAACGTAAGCTTAGTATATGGTGGTTTTGGTGCTTTATCATGCACACACACCTGATGGACATCTCCCATAAAATGAGAGAGGAACAGAAGAGCTTGTGTGAGGTTATCTGGTTTTATGATTTCAGCAATTCAGATAAGAATTTGATTAGTCAGAGGATAAGATATAAACAAAAACATTGGGGAATAAACAGAGGTTGTAAGCTCATAGCAATGGTTTACATTGAGTGTCTTTGCCATAGTCCAGAAGCTGATCAGTGTAATTTCGAATCGCTCCCACAACACATCTCCCCTTCTCACCATCCTGATCCTTGCAATCCCCTGAATATTCAGACAACTGATCAAAACTATCCCACATCATTAAAAAAAACCACTGAATTTCTAATCTATAAATTTCAGAATCCCAAAAGTGAATTTGGTTTTTAAGACTGAGAAATGATACACTTTTTTATATCATCAATTAGAGGTGGTACACTGGAACAGGTTGTAAATATATCGTTGTTTAGAGATTGTATAGTCGAATATTTGAGATTCTACGCAATCAACATAATTTTTCAGAACTGTACAAATAGTGTATCTTATATGGCATCAGACACGTATAGCACTGTTAGATTATTGAACACAAACACAGTAAATAAATACCAAAATCCTAAGGGGGCCAGAACAGAACAGAACAGAACAGAACATGAGAAATGAACTTACTGTCATACTGATAATTGCAAAGGTTGTCGGGTGTATCAGCAAAGTGCAATGCAGCAGACCAGTGCAAATAAAACCTGACACGATCAGCCCATGAACACACACTCCCCAAGTCGTTTTGTGCATATTTTGGCAGCAGTTTTTTCACAGCAAGTGCAGCTGAATCGCTGAGGCGAGACTGTTGACAGAAAGAGGAAAGTAAGTGGTGAGATATGATGCATGAATTTAAGCAAAGAACAGCACTGAGAGAGAATGAAAGTAACAGAAGGAAAGTGAATGGTGACCTGAGCAATCCTACAAACTATGGCGTGCCCATCTTCTCCCCACCCTTTGGTGTATGGAAGCAGCACCATGAAGGAAAGAATGGCCAATAACTGGATTTTGCAGCACTTCATCTTTCTCCTTCACAACACTCCTCAACCACCTCTACTCTTATTTATAACTGTGTGAGAGAGACCAAACCGATTTCGTCATTTTTCCGTGTGAATTGTGTGAATAGAGTTTGAACATTGTTGTTTGCGTTACGTCAACTTGGAGTATGATTTTACGGTTCAAATCAAATGAAAAGAAAGGCACATATTTTATTCATGGTTTTACTTGGAGTTATTGTCGAGGTTTTCTTAATGGTAAACTAACAAAATATGTATTTTTATTTTATTTTATTTTATTTTGCACACGAATAAAGTGCAAAAGATATATAACTTTTATAGTTTATATTTACATAATTCTTGTTGGACAGAGCAAGAATATAGAAATAATCTCAGAAATATTGATTTGGAATTAATCAATATCAATGAGAATCGGGATGTAATCAAACCAATTATTATATTTTAATTATTGCATTGATGATCTTGTAACATACCAGCGTTCGATGATAAAAACATAATAAATTTGAAAATACAATTTTGCCCTCAGTAAAAAAAATATAAAACCCTAGAATCCTAGATAGTTTTTCACCTTTTTCATTCTTTCTATCCACCTTTAGCTTATAAATTAGACACATATTTTTTCGAATTAAGTTATGAGTTCGAGAATATTCAATCTCAGAATTATCCCACTCTTTCAATTATAACCATAACTTCAACAATTAAGTTATTTGTAAAAGGGTATTTTTGAAATTATAAGCTATAAGGGTGCCACAATAAGAATATGGAGGTGCAGGAAGAAATGCAGCCTTATCCAAAATGTAATACTTATATTTTAGAACAAGAGTCATGTCTGTAAAATGTTTTTATTGCATTCGAGATCCTTTTACTTTTACTTATCTATAAAAACGTTTTCCAACAAAAAACTCTATTGCCAAAAGGTAAATCTTCTGAAGAAAGACTTCTAATATATATGTTTAATGTGTATTTTTAGTTACTGATAGAAAATGTATATATTTAATTGTATTTTTAATTTTCTGTATTTATGTTTAGTATAAATATTAATTATTAATAAATATACTTATGAAAATTTGAAAGTCAAACTCTAAAAATCAAAAGATAAATTAATAAAAAACGAGTAACAAAATAAACAAAATATGACTACTACAAGAAAATCATGAAATAGAAACTAATTTTTAGAGACCAAAATAATTAGTTACAATAATAACTAAATTAGAGATATTTTAAAAACTAAAAAAAATTGTTAATAAATTAGTCTCTATTATTATTAAATAATTTTTAAATTGGTATCTAATTAGCAACTAAAGTTTTAGAGACGAAATTTAAAAGCTATTTAACAATAATAGAAACTAATTTATAAACTAATTTTTTATTTAGTTTTTCAAATGGTCTCTAATTTAGTTACTATTGCAACTAATTATTTTGGTTTCTAGAAATTGATTTCTATTTCATGATTTTCTTGTAGTTTAACATACAAATATTTGGTAATATAACTCCAAATAACTTATTTTAAGAATTTTTTAACTTAATGCAAACTACTTCAACTAGTTTATAATTTATATAGTTTTTTATTATTATTTTTTTTATTTTAATATTTTATTATTATTTTAAACTTACTTTTTGTCTATTATAACTTATTTTAATTTTATAAAGATAATTAATTATTGTACTATTCTTAGTATAACTGAGCATACGAAGAATTTACTAAGTATTAGATATATCGATGATAGAAAAAAAAAATATGGTATAGACTAAATGAATATGCAAACAGTAGGTTAGATAGTTAACACCATACACAATAAAATATATACACTTTACATATCAATAAATTAATATTTTAATTATATTATAATTTTTTTAATTAAAAATATTATTATATTATTATATTATTATAATGATTTGTAAAGTGTGTATTTTACTTTTGAGTGTTAAAAAAATCTTTTCCTAATAATAACATAAGAGTACCTACTATACTGTCATACCACCACATAAATTATGGACCAACACCTTAGATGAAAAAAAATATGAAATAAAATGAAAAACCTGAAATAGGATCTAAAAATATGGAATATAGATATTTTTTGGAGTATGAATAAGAGTAAGAAAAAAATCATTAATAGGATCAATGATCTTGACAAAGTAGATGAGTAAGTTTAACTTCCTGATTACAAAACTCATTTTAATCCTAGTTTAACCTATTTTAACGTTTGATCTAATATATTATAGATAGTTTAATATAAGAGTACAAATGTACATTTGTACTCTTATATTAAACTATTATGTTATTAGTAACTTAATTTGATATTTCTCTCAAAATTAACTATTTAATCTTGACAAATATATTAATTATTATAGAAAATTATAAAAATAAATAAATTTAAATAAATTTGAAGTTGAATTTTTCATATATAATTTCAAATTTGAGTTTTATAAATTAACAAATAATTAAAAAAATTAATTAAAAGTAGTAAATTGTGTATGAACAATAAAATTAATTTTCTAAATATAAATTATTAATTTTATAATAAGTTTTAATAAATTAATTTAATTTTGTTTATGTGGCATAAACAATAAAGGAGAAACTACAGTGTCGGAAGTGGAATTTAGCATATACCCTACTGGCATTGTATTTAAGTTAAGAAAATAAGTTATAATATCTAGCGTTCCAAATTGCATGCAAATTTGTCACTAATAAATAAAAAATTAAATTTAAATTATAAATAACACTTCATACAATCGGAAATAAATAAATGTATCATATCATTGTAGATGAAAAATTTGCTTGTATATTTAATACAAACTATTATATTTAATCATATATTTATATATTTTTAATATATTTATACTTTTATATAAGTATATTGATATCACTAATTTATACATATTAATAAAAAACTAACAAAATTTAAACTAATATTAATAAATATATTGATTAATTAATTGCAGTTTATATTTATTAATTTACTAATGTATATTTGATCATATACCCAACATATTAATGAACATAAATTAATAATTATGAATAATATTAATTAATAGTGTCAAATAGTATATATATATATATATATATGTATATATATATATATATATATATAAATAAATAAATGTATCATATCATTGTAGATGAAAATTTTGCTTGTATATTTAATACAAACTATTATATTTAATCATATATTT
>Ga0123342_1002527_pt1 | contig 30384 bp, 10 predicted proteins | sample Turbeawhitnodule_FD_89960 | JGI IMG/M metagenome (GOLD analysis project Ga0123342, IMG submission 89960) | Root nodule microbial communities of legume samples collected from Mexico - Turtle bean Mexico white nodule | ecosystem: Host-associated > Plants > Roots > Nodule | place: Mexico: Nepantla... | reverse complement strand
CATTTAAAGCCTATCCTAGCGAGTATTTGTGTTGGGCCTATCGTGCCACCCGCTATCGGGCCGCTATCGGACCACCCACTCTCGGCGTGAGGGGTGTGTTGGAGATCCCACATCGACTAGAGAATAATAATTATATTTTTTTTTAAATGATTTTAATTAATATTTAATATCATTATATTAAAAATTTATTAAATTAATATTATTTTATAAATTAATATTGAATATTATTATTATTTAAATATTTAAATTATTAATATAGTTATTTTTTTAATAATATATATAATTTTTTATTTTAATATAAATATATTTTATACTTTTATAATTATTTTTTTACAACTTTAGTTATATTTTGTTATGTTTGATTATTTGTGGAGTGGATAGTTAAAAAAAATAGATACAGAAGTACAGTGTGATTAATTCATAGCAAATTTCATAAATAAAAGGGAGGGCACATAGGTCATTGAATGCATTCTTATGTGGCTTTTTCTCTTCTCCCTTTTATTTCTATGCAATTGTGAGAATAAACTTCCAGCGATCCACTCCCCCACCCTCCTTTATATGTTGATCCAACTAGGGTGTGCCCCTCACTTCCGTCCACAGGAACCGTGCATCCCCTGATCCAAACAGTCCGTAAGGAAAAGAAGATGGCAAGTGTATGAGAGTTCATAACACATGGAAAAGTGACTATTCTCAAGTGTGAATGAACTGAGATTTGGAACATAAAGCACAACTTTAGGTATAAAAGTGTGGGAGTGGACCATGTTTTCCAGTTTCAAAGTGGAAATGTTAGGACTATATATGCAAAGAGTTTGTGTTGAACGATGATGCAGAGAATGTCGAAGGACCAAAGTGGTCAATGAAGTGCATGCTAAGAAGGGTTCAACATAATCATTATCTCTTGTTGTGAAAGTGAAATTGGAGAGATTCTAAAGTTTTCAAAGATGGTAGCAAAAGACATGGTGGAAGTTTCAAGGAAGAGCGAGAGGAACTAATGAAAAAGTCAAGAAAGATTACAAATTGACAATTGAAAAGGAGGAGAACGAAAGAATTAGGTTTTTCATTGAACTTGAATTCTATAGAGAGTGTCAACTTCTGGAGATGGTGCAATGCAGCATATTTGATGACATCGTTGAGGAGTTTTGGTGCAGTGGAATTAAAGACTGTCAAATGAAGGTTCTGCACGGAAACATAATAATCTCGATTGGAGAAAACGTGAGAGAGAGATTTGTTGTATTTGCGAATTCCATTGAAGGGTCTGAAAGATAAAGTGGATAGGTTTTCCAAAGGTTCTTCCATCTTTTAGATAACACACTACTCTGAACAACTTGTTTTGTGTACAAAAACTCCATTACATAGAGAAAAACACCATTTAGTAAATTACTCGATCTGTCTTCTTCATTTTTTCCACCACTTTTCCTCCTTCACTTCTTCTCCATTCTCAACATTCCCATGCCTTCTTTTTCTTTTTCCACTCAAATGCAAAATTCATGCACTATTTTGAAGCTTTTTTTTCTCTTAGTGTTGACACCTTCCTTCAAGGTGTATAAAAATCTATTTACATGTATTTTTAAAGTTTTTTATGGATAGAAAACCAGCCTATGATAGAATAAGATAAAGAAACTATATAATATAATACAAAATAAGATATAATATGAAAATAAACTAAACTAATATATTTATGTTATATTGAAATTTAAACACTTTTTTTTTTTTATGTTTTCAGTTTTTAAACTTTGGGTTGAATGTCTTAAATTGGTTTTGAAGAATTGTATTTTTTTTATCTAAATTTAAATTGATCTAACACTCATTTGATATATCGTATGTCCTTTTTTGATAAAATGTATATCTTACGCCTACTGAATAAATGGTTTTTTAACTTTTTATCTTTTCCAACAGTTTTAAGTAAAAATTTAATATATTTTTTAAAATTATCAATAATTAAAAAAAAAGTATTTCACATATTTTAGCAAACCTACTATAAAATTTATTTTTTAAAAGTATTTATTCATTACAGATTTTAAGTATTTATCATAGATTATAATTATATAAAACATATATTTATTCCATGTAATATACAAACTAAACTAACAGTATCTATCTAAATTATAAGAGCTTGTTGAATCATTTTTTTTCTCTTAATTTTGTATCTAATTAATGTGATAAGTTATTAAATTTTAGTACGAATTATGTCGTTATTATTTTATTTCTGACAATTTTATATAAACATTTTCAAAAATAACTATAACTAATCCAATAGATTTTAATCATATAATTATATGTGTGCATTGCACGTGATAACATACTGATCATAGAATAAAATTATGGTTAAATATATTTTTAATCTAAGTAAAATGAGAGAGTTTAATTTTGGTCTTTCTATAAAAAGTGTTTATTTTTTGTCATTATAAAATTAAAAATATTATTTTCTATCCTAAGTTTTATGTTTGTTAGCAACATTAAGCGAGAATCAAATTGAACGGTGTTTGCACTGTACACTTAAAAATTTTAGATCTTTAGAATCAGTTAAAGATTAAAAATAATTATTATTTATCTATTTTAAAAAATAATGTTAGGACTTGTTTGCTTCTGTGAATGTATTCTTCACAGAAAAAAAAAAAAAGAATATAAGCTATTTGGATCCAAGATTTTGTAGGGAAAGTAAAGGACAAGATATACCTATGAACAGTAAATATCATTTTTCCTAAGAAAGAAGAGATGTAAAAGAAAAACTACGTCCACATATGTTATTTTCAAATTTACTCTCATTTATTCTACTGTTATAATATTTCTTATTTTTCATTACTATAAGATTTTTTAATATTAAAAAATAGTATTTTTATTTATTTATATAAGATGTGATTTATTTTCTAATTTTACAATATATGTTTAACATTTTAATAAATTACTTATAGTTCGGTTTTTGTGTATAATTATTATGTTTATGAGTTATAATTTATTTGAATATAATTTTTTATGAAATTATTTTTTATTGTTAATTACATTATATTTTTGTTGTTGTAGTATTTTTTTATTTTTCATTATTACAGAATTTTTAATATTAAAAATAATATTTTTTATTTATTTATATAAGATCTGATTTATTTTCTAATTTTATAGTACATGTTTAATATTTTAAGAAATTACTTAAAGTTTTATTTTTATTTTAATTTGTTGAATGTATATATTTTTTTCTAATTCTAATTTTGAAATTACACTTATTTACATTTAATATATATTTATTTTATAATTATAATTTTTTAATCTACTATGTGAAAGTTGTTTATTTTTAAACAAAAATAACTTTAATTTTATTATTAAATTTTTTTAATAGATAAGGGCAAATTTGTAAAGTAACATTTTATATATTTAAAAAAAAATCAAAATCTCCTAAGAGTCATCACAACACACACAAACTTCCATAAACTTTCCTCACACGTCCACTCTAACATACCTCAATCCAAGCAACAACTTGTTTTTCTCAGTTTTATGTAAAAAAGTCTTGTTTGAAGAAAAAATGTTAACATAATGTTGGATCAAGTACTTACCATTAAGGTAAAAATATAATTAGTACTTAGAGTTTAATTTTCTTCTAGGTAAGAGCGTAGCAGTCCAAGTGTTGATGGTGACTCGAACCACCTAACCTCCGTCACAAAGCAATTAATATTAGAAGTGACAATGAAGTGAGAAAAAAGTGAGATTGGTAGCGTATGATTACAATTAGCAATAAGGCATCAACTTTACCACAAGTTTTGTTCTAGTTGCATCTCTTGAAGCAATAAAAATTTTATTTGTCTTTGTTGCTTTTAAAATATCAAACTTCAAATCGGTGTTAAAAGTGATTTCTTAAATGGTTTAATTGAAGAAGAAGTTTTTGTAAAACAATCCACAACATCAAAATTGAAACATGTGTTTAGTTAAAAAAAAAGGTTTTGTATGCCCTTAAATAAGCTAGACTTTGGTCAGAACTAAGCAATTTTCTTCTTGAAAATGATTTGTTAAGAATGGTTGATATAACCTTATTTTGAAAAGAACGCTACAAGAATTTTATTATTGTACAATTTTTTGTAAATGACATCACTTTTTTGTGCTACTAATTAAAGCTTGTGCAAAGACTTTTCTAAGTTAATGTAGTTTAAGATAAGTAAATGGGGAAACATAAGTTCTTAATACGGCTTCGAATCAAATAGCAAGAAAAGAGCATTCTTATCTACCAGCAAAAGTACATCAAATCAATGTTGAAGAAGTTTAACTTGTTAGGTACAAGTAGAAAATAAAGTATCTTGAACAAGAAGATGTCCCACATGAACCGAGTTGAATTTCCAAAACCACATGGTATCAATGAGAAATATAATAAACAAATAACAACAACAATCACTTGAAACACGACAAAATCATGTGGATGTGATAACAATATTGACTAAGCTTAGGAAAAACCTTGGTAGAATTGGGGAAGAAAAGTGTGAAAGAGATGGACACATTGTGAGCGAAGAAAGCACAAATAAGGAGAAAATTTGAGGAGGGACTAAATACTCCTTGTGCTTTAGACATTAATCAAAGATAATAAAAACACAAAAGGCTTAGTTGCTCACTTAAACTCAATTTCTCATTGATGTCATAAGAAACTATGCTCGGGCTGAGAAAGGATGATGAATGTTTCATGTAGAAAAATCTTGAAATAAAGAAAGGGAACAATGTTGGTGTCTTCTTGGACGGTCATTTATCATTTCTAAGCATGAGTTATATAATAGAAACAATGCAAAATACATGCACGCACGCACACACCAATGCACACACTCACCCCCCCTCCCATACACACACGCACTCGTACACGCACGCTTGCACACACAATAATTACACAAAACTAGTTGTGCTTCTTATTGGATGTTGTTGTTTATAAATTACACACACAAAACTAGTTGTGCTACATATGATTGATTATATATGTAAAAATTATTGGATGTTGTTGTTTACAAATTTATTTAATCACTAGCCTTAAAATTCTTATACCATTTTGTATTCGATTTTAAGTGTCACATTATATGAATATAATATATAAGCAAGTAATCAATAAAAAATTAGTTATGTTTTTTATCATTAAAACTTCAATTAAGAGATAGTCTAGTGCCTCTAAATTATATTAGATTTTTCAAGTCTTGACAATGTTTGTCAAATATATTGTCATTATTGTTTTAGAAATATGGTGGATTTCAGGTATGGAAATGGAAAGAGTAGACCAAGTATATCTATCACTGAGTTCCCTCAATTGATCATAGAACGAACGGCTAAGAAGATGACACATATGTTGATGTTGATCCTCATTATGGCAGACCAGGAATTATGTTCATAAATCATTTGAGAGTCATAAATTGACGTCATACTAATTTATAATATTTGTTTGTGTTATTAAATTTAGAGTAAAATTTTGAAATTTCGAATAAGAAATTTGTGAGAAAAAAAGATTTTATTTGTCATTCTATTAGATGAAGAAACTTTTAAACTTTTTGTACATGCAGAATGGATTGGAATGTAATTAAGTTCACATGTTAGTTTTGTTTCATTTACTATCTTAATTTTACATAAGTTATGTAATTGTAGGTTTTTTTAATGTGTATCTTATTTACACTGAAAAAGAAAATAATATATAGCTCCTGAATGACAAAAAAGTTGAATGATGCACCTATTCATTAACAGTTATCTAAATATTAGATTTGACAAACTAAAATTTGTTTTAAAAAAATCATGTAAAAAAATCATTTTAATTCATTAAAATCAATACTTATGAATTATAATAGTATTTTTAACTTAATGAAACTAAAAGAACCCTTTTTAAAATCAGAATTATCCTAAATTAGAAGGACTACAAATGTAATTATATTATTAAAAAAATTATAAACAACCGATGAGCTATATTCATCATATTAATTAAATTTCTTATAAAGTAAAAAAAAAAAAATCAAAGCATCATTTAAATACGAAATATTAAATTTCATATAAAGTAAAAAAAAATCAAAGCATCCTTTAAATACGAAATATTAGCAACTGCCTTAATCGAAACTGCATAGTTAGAATGTAATTTTTTTTTAATTAACCTTAAATTCAGATTCCAAATTACTTACGGTACACTTGGTTAAAAGGAAAATGACTAGAAATTTGCAACCAGTCCAAAAATTCAGATTTCAAATTCACGATATGCAAAATCTAGTAATTTGGAAAAAAAAAATCTATTTTCTATTTTCCAAAATTATAACGATAAATTTTATGTTTTAATTTCTTTAGTTATTCATATATGTTTTGGAATCATATATATGTTTTGGAATCATATGATGGAGTGTCTCTTTCAATCATTCACTTTCTGTTTTTTCTTGTATTTAAAATTTTCAAACCTTTATACAAGTAGAAAAAAAAAAACCTTCATACAATAACGCTTTAAGAAAGAAGGTAATGAAAAATTAAGTAAAAATTGAATAACTAGACAAAAAAGATTTCACTAAATACTGAAAATTGAGTGTTCCAAATTCTTTCTTTACACTTATGGTTTCTTTCTTAAAGTTTATCATATGTCAAAGCCAATGTAACAAAACACCATAGATAGGAAAATTACAATATAAAGCTACAACGAGAGCATGAACCGGATATGAACATGACTTTTAGCATTCTATCACATCAACATTTGTTGTTTCACAATTTTGCACTAAGTATTCCAAAACCGTGTTTACTTCATCTTCAGATATCATATAGCTATTAAAACCCATTTCGATTTTGAATGTTTTCAATCTACCAAAATAGGGAGGTTGAATATCCATGGTACCCAGATAAAAATCCTACATGATAAAAGTCAAAACTAGAAACTTTTAGCATAAATGTTTTAAAATGTAGGATTGAACATTGACAAAAATAATACAAAAAACAAATAATGTATCTTACCTTTAGAAATATATAGAGGGTATGAGAAGATAGTGTCAAAGTTCTTACGTTAGAGAACAATGCTAACCAATTTATGATGATGGAAGAATGTACCCGAACACGGTTGTCGATTTTCACTTCTTTGAGGAAAGGAAGATGGCAAGTGCTGGAGAGTTCATAGCACATGGAAGAGTGACTATTCTCAAGTGTGAATGAACTGAGATTTGGAACAGAAAGCACAATTTTAGGTATAAAAGTGTTGGAGTGGACCATGTTTTCCAACTTCAAAGTGGAAATAGTAGGGTTAGATATGCAAAGAGTTTGTGCTGAATGGTGATGCAGAGAATGTCGAAGGACCAAAGTGGTCAATGAAGTGCATGTTGAGAAGGGTTCAACACAGTCATTATCTATTGCTGTGAAAGTGATATTTGAGAGATTCAAGGTTTTCAAAGATGGTAGCAAAAGACACGGTGGAAGTTTCAAGGAAGAGCAAGAGGAACTGATGAAAAGGTCAAGAAAGGTTAAAGATTGACAGTTGAAAATAAGGGAAACGAAAGAATTAGGCATTTCTTTGAACTTGAAATCTATAGAGAGTGTCAACTTCTGGAGATGGTGCAATGAAGCATATTTGATGGCATCATTGAGGAGTTTTGGTGCAGTAGAATTAAAGACTGTCAAATGAAGGTTGTGCAGGGGAACAGAATGATCTCGATTGGAGAAAATGTGTGAGAGAGATTTGTTGTATTTGCGAATTCCATAGAAGAGTTTGAAAGATAAAGTGGATAGGTTTTTCCAAAGGTTCTTCCATCTTTTAGATAACACACTATTCTGAACAACTTGTATTGTGGGCAAAAACTCCATTATGTAAAGAAGAACACCATCGGGTAAATCACTCAATCTGTCCTCTTCGTTTCTTCCACCACTTTTCCTCCTTCTCTTCTTCTCCATTCTCAAATTTCCAATGCCTTTCTTTTCTTTTTCCACTCAAATGCAAAAGTGGTTAGAAAAGCTTTCAAATCCTGCAATCTTCTGAAGCTTTTTTCTCTTTGACTATTGACACGTTCTTTCAAGATTATGGCAAAGGCTGAACATGGGAAAATCTCCACACTGTGTGTTTTGAATTGATGTATTATGCATATGAATCTATTTATCTATATTTAAAGTTTGTTTTTGGTAGAATTCCTTCCTTCATAAGATAAAGAAACTAATATAAGACAAAGTAAGATATAGTATGAAAATAAAATAAAATAATATATTTATGTTATATTAAAATTTAAACACACGTATCCGGTTGCTTGTTTTTTTACACTTTCTGTTTTAAAACTTTGTTTGAATATCTTAAATTGATTTTGAAAACGTGTATTTTTTTTTTCTAAATTTAAATACATCTAATGCTCATTTGATATATCTTATGTCTTTTTTTTTACCAAATATATCTCATTTCTTTAATACTGAATAAATGGTTTGTTAGCTTTTTATCTTTTCCAACAGTTTTAAATAAAAAAATAATATTTTTTTAAAAAATTATCAATAACTAAAATATAAATGTTTTTCAGATTTTTGTAACAAACCTATTATATAATTTATTGGTTAAAATTATTTATTCATTACAGATTTTAACTATAATATGATCTATCTATTTATAAGTATTTATTATAGATTCTAATTACATAAAAAATATATTTATTCCATGTAATATACAAACTAAAATAAATATGATAAGTAATTAATTTTTTTACGAATTATGACATTATTATTCTATTTCTGACAATTTCATATAAACATTTTTTAAAATAACTATAACTAATCATATAGATTTTAATAATTTTCAAGAATCATAATCTTCATGAATCACTCTTGAAATAATAGAAATCAAGATAATGTAATATTTTCAAAATCTTAAACTAAATTCATCAGTTTAAAAATATAGAAACTACCTTGGATATACAAGTGAATCTAAATAGTACCTGAAATTGAAACTAGTTGTACAATTGTTAATGTGTCAGTTGTCTCATCTTTCATTTTTTTCAAGTCTCCTCCTTTAATTGTTGGTGCTCAGTCGGGATTGACTGAAAAATATACTCCGACGATCAAGTAAGTACTTTATATAAATAATGTATAGTAAAAACCGATTAAAATGACCTTACACCTTTGTAAATGATTTATTTATAGTCTTTAGTCATAAGCCCGCCGAATCAATCAAATATCAGTTGCTAACTGATTTATTGCATGATCCCTAATTTATAGGAAGATATATTGGTATATTGGTATATTAATGTTACATGGATTTAGTAAGACATAATCATAATTTGTAGGGAGTTTTCATAATTGTGATTGTTGTCCGGTATACAGAAACCAAAATTAAATTTACGCATAAATATGAATATTTCAATCATATTTTTTTCTTTAATTTAAATGTTTTCAAGATATACAATATAGTTAAAAGTAATATTATCAAAATATAAACGACTTATTAACCAACTAATTATATTTTAAAATTGGTAATTAAAACTTTAATGCTAATTTTTTTTAAAGTTGATAATTAAAATTTTAATATTAAAACTAATTATTAATAATTGAAATTCATTTAGATATATTTTTTTAAATCTCTAATTTAATTTAGTTTATAGAGTGGTTAATTATTTTTTTCTCTATAATTAATATTTATTTAATATTTTTTTTATAATAAGAATAATTATAACATGACCACTAAATTGTTTTACTCTAGTGGTTACAAGTTCAACCATATATTTAATTTTAATTTTCACCAAAATGTTAATATTAACTTTAATAATTTACAATAATAATTTTAATAATTACTTTCGTTAATTTTCATATCCTCAAAACACCAAGATGAGATCAAACAATATTCATAAAGATGGATGAGTCACTAAAAAAACATATTTTTTTTACTTCAAACATAAATGAGTTAGTTCGAAATAATTTGTATTTACTTATTATACTTATATTACTAATTAGTTTTACTCATTGCATCCAATTTCGATTGGTATTGGTAGTTAATTATCATTGCACGGAAAGGACTTGATTGTTGTGTGGTTTGTTCATTAAAGTAAAAACCTAACATTGAAGAAAAAGTTTATTACAAGGGCCATTTTCATCTATATAATATAAGATAATAAACTATATAATATAAGATAAAATGAGATATGATATGAAAATAAAAGCTAAAATAATATATTTATGTTATATTAAAATTTAAACTCGTATTTTTTTTATGCTTTCAGTTTTTAAACTTTGGTTGAGTATCTTAAATGGATTTTTAAAAAATGTATTTTTTTTCTAAATTTAAATTGATTTAACACTGAATTATTCTGTCATTTTTTGACAAAATATATCTTATGCCTACTGAATAATGGTTTGTTAACTTGTTTATCTTTTCCAACAGTTTTAACTAAAAATTTAATATTTTTTAAAATTATCAATAATTAAAAAATTACAAGTATTTCACAGTTTTTAGCAAACCTATTTTATAATTTATTTCTTAAAAGTATTTATTCATTACAGATTTTAACTATAATATGATCTATCTAAATTTATAAGTATTTATCATATATTCTAATTATATAAAACATATATTTATTCCACTGATTAATATGATAAGTAATTGAATTTTAGTACGAATTATGTCGTTTTTTATTTCTCACAATCTCATATAAACATTTTCAAAAAATAACTATAACTAATCCAATAGGTTTTAATCATATAATTATATGTGTGCATTGCACGTGATAACATACTGATCATAGAATAAATTATGGTTAAATATATTTTTAATCTAAGTAAAATGAGAGAGTTTAATTTTGTTCTTTGTATAAAAAACCTTTATTTTTGTATTTTATAAAATTAAAAATATTATTTTCTATTCTAAGCTCGAAATGGCTACGATAACATATTATGAAGTATAGACTTTAACCCTAATTCAACCGCATAAAATGGGCTCACGAGGTGAGGTTTGCACTACTTATATACCATGAATTGTCCTCATCTCTAGGATCTCTAACATTAAGATTTTAAAAAATAAACATTATTTATCTATGTTAAAAATCATGTTAAAGATAAAATTAATGATTTCAAATTTTGAAAAAAAATGGAAAAAATATTTCATAAGGATTACAGCAAAAATTCTCCCATCTTATTAGCAAATAACATTTTTTGTTAATGTGTTATATAAAAATCAAAATGGTAAAATTGCTTTATTAAAATAATATAATATTCTAAAAGAAAATTTAAACTCATTTACTTTATCTTTTTACTGATATAAATTCTAACAAGATTATATAAATTCTAACAATCTTCTTTTTCTAGAATGTCAATTTGTTCTCGAATATTGCAATGTAAGTTTAAGAAAATTAAACACTACTATATGATAGATATTTAACATTAAATAAAAATAATATTATATATTATTTAATATTATTTTTTAATTGAACAACTTGATCCTAATAAATAAAAAGTAGTTTATATATTTAATAAAATAAGTAATTTAACAAGTTCTCTTTATTTTAAAATAATTAAATATTTTTTCATTTTAGACCTACCTAATTTTTTAAATATCATTCTTGTAAAATTATACATTTTTTAAAACTGTAACGGCCCAAATGGTTCTTGCAACAATTTTTTTCTTCTCGATTTTATATATATAAAAACAAGTTTTCTTTGAAAAAAAAAGTGTTAACTTATTGTTGGATAAGTACTTGGCTTAAAAACTATAAGTAATAGTTAAAGTGTAATTTTTTTCTACTTAAGATCATAATAGTCAAAGTGTCATGATTCAAATCACCTAACTTTTGTCATAGAGTAATTGAAATTAGAAGTGTCAATGAAGTGAGAAACAAAAGTTAAATTTGTAGAGTAGGATTACAATTAGCAAGAAGACATCAATTTTACTAAGTTTTGCTCTATAGTTGCACGTCTTCTTGAAGAAATAAGGATTTTATTTGTTTTTTTTGCTTTTAAAATATCAAACTTCGAATTGATGTTAAAAGTGATTTCTGAAATGGTTTTAACAAAGACAAAAAATTGTAAAGAAAATTGAACTATGTGTTTAGTTTTTTTTTAAAAAGGCTTTGTATGTCCTTAAACAAGTTAGAGCTTGGTATGACAAACTAAGCAATTTTTTACTTGAAAATGATTTGTTAAAAGGAAAGGTTGATACAACTTTATTTTGAAAACAATACAACAAGAATTTCATTATTGTACAAATTTATGTAAATGATATCACTATTTGTGGTACTAATAAAAGCTTGTGGAGAGACTTTTCTAAGTTAATGTAGTGAGAGTTTAAGATAAGTATAATGTGAAAACTCAAATTCTTCATAGGGCTTCGAATGAAACAGCTGGAAAAGAGCATTGTTATCCACTAGCAAAAGTGCATTAAAGTAATGTTGATGAAGTTTAACATGTCAGATGCAAAGCCTATGAAGACTCTTATGCACACGTCTACTCCTTTAAAAGTGGTAAGAAAAGTATATTAGACGATCTATTGAGGTATGATTAGTTCATTATTTTATCTTAGTGCTAGTAGATCTTTCAATACCTTGTAGGGTCCATTGTGTTTGTGTTATAAGAAAAATGAAATCTTCATATTATTAGGATGTTATAACACAAGTGGAGCCTATTTGATTTCTTGGTCTAGCAAAAAATAAAATTTCATTCTATTCACCATAGAGACGAAGTAAATGTTAGTTGTTAGTTGTTGCTCATATCTCCTTTGGGTAAAATATCAAGTGGAAGATTACTCCAATTTTGAAAATAATATACTAGTATATTGTGACAACGATAGTACAATCAACCTATCTAAGAACCATATCCAACATTCAAAGGCCAAGTATATTGAAGTAAGATATCATTCCATTCGTAATTATCTTTAAAAAAATGTTTTTGAACTAAGTTTGTTAAGACAATCATTAATGGGTTAATATTTTCACAATGGTTTTCCCAATAAAACACTTTAATTTCATTAGAGGAAATTTATATATGAATATTTTACTTATGCCACCTAACTAAACAATGTGATTGTCTATGTAATACTAATATATTTGTTGATTCTACAATTAAAAATTATCATACGACAATCATCAAACACAATAAATGAACTTCTATAAATAAGAAGACAATCGCTAAACCCATACGAAGAAGATAGTTTCAGCTTAAGGGAAGATTGCATTCTTCATCCTTTAATGTTAACTCATATTTTGATGGTCTTTAAGGGGGAGAAGATATGAAGAAATTCAAGAAAAATATTAAATAAGCTAAAGGGAGCTTAGTTGAAGACTCGTCAAAGTTAAATAAATGATGTTTGTTTAATGATTTGTTTGGATTAGGGAGTGGAAAGAAGAGTGTGTATTTGAGATGAATTGAAGGAAAAAATGTAAAGAAAGTTAAGGTGTTTGAATTAAGGTAAATAGAGTGAAAAATATGGGAAAAATTTATAAAAAATTGTGAATGATGTGATGAGTGTGATTGAAATTATATATTTTTTAATTGATAAAAAATGTAAGTTTACAAATTTATCCTTATATTTAAAAATGGTTAAATTTTTTGATATATTTATTTATAAATTATAATTTTTTTTAATTAAAATATTATTTAAATATTTATAATTATAAATATTTGATAAAAACTTATTTTTATATTAAATAACATTATTATTTTTATCTTTACTTTTTTTAATTAATATAATTATTATATAAAATTATTTTTTAATTATTAAAAAATATATTTATTTTTATTATAATTATTATTTATAATTTATTATATATACTATGATTAATTATGTTTTTTATAATAATTATTTTTAATAATGCTTATATTTTTTATATTTAAATTATAATTATATTTTAAATAAAAAAATAATAATTTAAATTTAAAATAAAAAGGATAAAAAAGTAAATTAAAATTAATTAATTAAAAAATAAAAATAATATATATAACTTTCTTCGTGCAGTTGCGAAGAATGTTTTACATGAAAAAAAAAATCGATTTACGTGCTTCTTTTTTGTTTTTATTAACCGGATTTCTTTACTTTTCATTGCAAACAGTATTTCCGCAGTCTAAAGGAGAACAAACAAGAAGAAGACAAGGATGAATACTCTTATTTACTTTGTTTCTTCTACTCCATGCTTTTTTTATATTTCTTGAAAATTGGTTTATGAAAACTTGATATGATGAAACTGTTTTATTTTTGGAAATTATATGTTTAAATTAAACTTTATTGTTTTAAGCATTATAAAAAATGTGGAGATTATTAGATCAAAATTTAACATATCATTTTATTTGGTTTTGATTTTGTACTTAAATAACAAAGTGTGAAACATATATTTATGATAATAAAGTTCTCTCAAACATAAGTGTCTTATTTATCCTGATAGACACAAATAGTATGGTTGAACAAACACAAGTGATTTGATTACGTTCTTTGTCCGATAAGCTTTTAATTGGACAAATTATAAGCATACTTCGTGATAAGTCTGGAACATTCATGGTACACATCAAAGACTTATGACTTTTAATTTTTCTTAATATATCTACTTCAAAATCTCTTGATTCTCACAAATAACTTTTAAAAAAAGTTGGAATGTGAAGGCAAGCGTATGAGGACATGCATGTGATGTTGAAGTTTGAAGGGCACTTCAAGGGGATGCTTTTTCATGGAGTATTAAACACTATGTGATTCAGGAAGAGGATAACCATGGAGTTGGAGCTATATTACTAGTATGAAACATGAAGCATTTATGATGCGGACTTCCAAAGGCAAACACAGCCACAAGGGATTTCATCTTTTCATTATAACTGCACCTATATCAGATTTAAACCAGAAACTTTTGTGGATGAAGGATACTGCAATATCTAAAATAACATTTTTCAATTAATTATATATTAAAATAAATATTTTTTTATAAATTTTAATTATTTAAAAACTAATCCTTCTTATATATATATATAAATAAAAATACTGATGTTATAGTAAATGAAGATGAATATTCTTTATCTGATGTGATGTTTGGAGCACACGTAATTACAATGGAGTAAGTGAGGTTATGATGAACTCTAATTGTAAATGAAAAAAAGATAATGACTCAAATGTAAAATAAAAAATAAAATATATATATATATATATATATATATATATATATATATATATATATAAAATTCTTATTCACTTGTGTATTAGAGAATAAAATACTTAGTGTATATATAAGAAAAATACTAAAACATATTCGAAAAAAAAAAATATAAAAGAAACAAAGTTTAATAACTTAAAACAGAAAAACTAGATAGGTTAACCACAAGATTATAATATTTACATTTAGTCAAGAATATAGCAAATGAAGTTCATACTTTTAAACATTTAAAACATTTAAATGTATTAATAGCGTAAGTTTTTATATCATTATAAATTTATACTAATTAATTTAATTTTTGTATTATATTAATTTTAATTAATTGATAATATATAAAAAAATAGTACTGCAATTAGAATTAGCCTTGAAAGATTTTCCTAAGGATTCAAAGGAATTTCATAAGTAAAATTCTTCCCATACCCAATTTTTTAAACTTAATTTGCACCCTACACGTTTCTAAATTTCAAAAAATATCCTTTATTTTAAAAATGAAAATTTAGAATTAGGAAAAATACAAAAAATTTAGAATAAATTATTGCGTTCTAGAAATTAAAAAAATGCAAAAAATATATTTTAAAAATAATAATTCGAAAACAAATTCTAAAAAGGAGGTCAAAAAATATATTTTTATTTCTATACATTTTTATTCAAGGGTATGTTTGACATTTAACTTGAAAATTGGATGCAGGTTCAAATGATAAGATACAAATTTGATAAGGTACAAAAGTAATTCTCATTCAGCCCAATATGTAATAAATATGAAGGAGGTCATGGCCCAAAACACAAACCAAAAACCCTAGCCCATCTTATTCTTAATGTTATATATAAACGTTGAGAAGCAGGTTTCGCTGATAGGAAAACCCTAATTGAGGTAAGTGAAAATGGCGGTACCATTGCTCTCGAAGAAGGTCGTGAAGAAGCGCGTGAAGAGGTTCATACGCCCCCAAAGCGATCGCAAGATCTCCGTCAAGGTTAGTCATTGGTACCTATCCTCATTTTACGTTTTTTTATTATGTGAATGTATCTTATTTTTGCCTCTTCTTTTGATTTTGAAGTGTGTGGGTGAAGTTCATTACATTTATGATTTTTTAGTTTTGTTTGGGTTGAAATGATGATGGTTATTGTCGCCCCAGTCTTAATTTGCACCACACGGTGTAAGATGGTGAATGACATTCTTATCTGATCCCCTGTTTTTCAAATTTAGTTTATTAGGTTTAGGTTTTTACCGATTTTCAAGTTCGCGAATGTCTTCGTTTAGATGTGATGGGGATTTGAGTATGTTTTGCTCCCTAGTCTTGCTCGAGTTATGTTGATAAAGTGATGATTTTGTTTTATTTTGTCTGAATCGCTGTCTCTGTGCATTGTCTATTATTTAAGTTTAATTAGTATATTTTTAAATGCAATGAGATATGATGATATTTATCCATCAGTTCTGCAATATGAATGATGATCCTTAATCATGCACTACCATCTGATCTCTTGCATCTTTTGTTTATTATATCTCTGTTATTTTTCATTTTATTCATTTTAAGGATGCTTTTATACTTTTTCAGGCCACGCTTACCTAAACCTGATAGTTTTTCCCGAAATGACTGTTGTATTTTTACTTTAGAGCCTATTATGTTCTGCAATCTGTGATGATTTTTTATTAATGCTCTGATTGATCAGTGATTATTATACTAAATCACCATCTTTCGGCTGAGATTGCAGTATGGTATTCTACTGTATGATTTTGTTCAGGTTTATATAACTATTTGTTTTTCTGTTCCCCTTTTCTTTTTTATTTTTGAATTTCCTATTTTGTTAGAAAACTAGAGTTTTTGTATAAATTTCATTCATGGGCATATCTAGCTACCTATTATAAGCCTTCACTTGCTTTTTCCTTGTAAATTTTTTTAAACAATGTTAGTTAGGGTTGAGTAAAACTTTCTTGATAAATTAATGAGAATTTTTCTTTTCTTTTTTTTTTTTCATTTTCTTGTGCTAGCATGCTCTGTGTAGGTTTAGGTAATCTTGTTGATACAGATGTTAAAATATTTGAAAATGGTTTGTTATGTTTAACAATGTTTCAAATTTTTTGTATTAACAGCCAAGCTGGCGTAGACCCAAGGGTATTGACTCTCGTGTCAGGAGGAAGTTCAAAGGATGTGCTTTGATGCCCAACATTGGTTATGCTTCAGACAAGAAAACTCGCCATTATCTTCCAAATGGTTTCAAGAAATTTGTTGTGCACAATGCGAAAGACCTTGAGCTTCTCATGATGCATAACAGGTCAGGAATTTAATTTTCATTTCTTTTCATTGGATGAATGCTTTCTTAAGGTGCACATTGTACACGTCGGCTGAATGTTCTGTTTTTTTATGTTAACGTTATTTCAGGACTTACTGTGCTGAAATTGCTCACAATGTATCCACAAGGAAGAGGAAGGACATTGTTGAGAGAGCTGCCCAGCTTGATGTAGTTGTGACAAACAAAACTGCCAGACTACGCAGCCAGGAAGATGAATAGATCCCAATGTCTGGGAGACGATTTTATGTTTTGTAGTGAGCTTTGGTTGACACCCTTATTAGTAGATTTTGATTTATTTATGCTATTTCCATTGTCAAAACCATTAGTAGGTTTTGATTGCTTTTTGCTATTTTCATTGTCAAAACCTTGCTGCAATGTCATACGTTTGTTATGTCGCGTAATGTTTACTGTTAAAAATTATTTTACCCAATTGAGTTAATATTTGGTTCTAGTTAAAGTCAATTGTTTATTTTGAGGAAGCATTTTGTTGTGCCATAATCAACAAAGTGGAGTTTTCGTTGCCCACAATTGCTAAACTGATGGTATATTCATCAAAATATGATGATAGATGTCTGAATGAAGTGTTTTGCTAACCAGCAATATCAAAACTTTTATTTAGTGAAATTCCAGATTTTATCTTCTGTTTGATATTGATTGCTTGATGTTGTGGTTAAATAGTGACATGAATCAAGATTTATATTTACGTACATTTTGATTTAGTTCTATTGTAATTTAAATCCTTTGCTAGGTTATGACAATCAGAAATAACTGGTACAAAACGGTGGTATTTATCTCACGTGTATCTTCTAAGTCCTTCCTTTCAAGTTTTTAGAAACTCAAATTCTAATCATTTTTTTGACAGTGATGAAGCAAAATGATAAGTATTGTCCTTAGATATTTTTTCTAAACAGTGGCAGCTGGAAAAAAAATTCCCTCATTCTTCTAATTAACGGGGAACAATTAAAAATTCAATTTTTAAGCCCTATAAAAAACTTCTTTCATGATACCTGTGGCCTTCCAAACGTAGTATAGTTTGTTTGCTAATTTTCATGATAAATAAGTATGAAATAGTATGCCAATTTTTTTCAATTTTAATAAATCTCTTTTATTTTGTTTTAAAAGTAATTGCATATTAAGGAAGCGTATTTGTGTATAAAATAAATGGAGTTTATTTATGTATAAAATAAACAGTTGGATAAACACGTAAAAGATAAAATTATTTTCTTAAATAATAAATTATTTAAAGAAAATAAAGACAAGTAGTAAACCTATACACAAATTAATCTTATAAACCTTTAAAAGAAATGTACAATCTCTAGTAAACCTACACACAAATTAATCTTATATACCTTTAAAAGAAATGTACAATCTCGAATCTTTGTACTAGTGTATTTTACATGAATGTAAGATGATATATGATAAAGGGAAATATGTGAATGGATGTTATTAATTGTAAGTGTTTTGAAGAGGATAGGGACCAATGATTGCAATAATTTGCCAGTGAGAGGAGTCCTGAAAAGGCAAAGAATATGACTTGCCTAGGAAAAGGAACAACTAGGCCCTTTAACAAGGTACCAATACTAAAAATAAACTAAAAAATGAAGCAAGTAAGAATCAGGATGAGGCATATTTGCTCTTGCCTTGAATTTGAAGCATGAGGTCCTTTTGAAGTAGCAGCCTTAGCAAGTAAAGAACCAAACCTTTCATCTACTTCTACCATATATAAAACCTCCCTCACTCGCACATAACACATCCATCTTCTAAGTTTCAGGCTTTGAGAACCTTTTAGCCTTTCTGTTTGTTCCTTCCAAGCAGCTTTTTTACTTGTCTAAAATACCTTAGTACTTAGATGGCTAACGACCAATTGAAGCCCATTGCCACCCTCCTTTTGGGGCTCAACTTCTGCATGTATGTCATAGTTTTAGGCATTGGTGGATGGGCCATGAACAGAGCCATTGATCAGGGCTTTGAAATAGGTAAAATGTCCAATCTTTCCTTAGTAGAAGCCCCTCCATTCTGTCTAATCTTTGCATTGAACAGATAACTTCTATTTTATGTAAACAGCATCGAATCATAAATTGCTATGTATGGTTTTTGATAATATTCTCTTTATAACTCGTATCTGTCATGGTTTCTAACTAGTTGTCAGTATAAACTTTTCACACAGGAAATGCACAGCAATAACTAGTATTTTTGTAGTAATGTGTTTGTGAATGGTTGTTGAGCCCTGTAATAATATTATTGTGTACATGCATGCAGGTCCAGGATTAGATCTACCTGCTCATTTTTCACCCATAAGCTTCCCAATGGGAAATGCTGCAACTGGATTCTTTGTGACATTTGCTTTGATTGCTGGAGTTGCTGGTGTTGGATCATTAATTTCAGGTGTCAACCATGTCCGTTCATGGACTTCTGAGAGCTTACCATCTGCAGCTTCAGTGGCTTCCATTGCATGGGCTCTTACTGTTCTTGCCATGGGGTAATCCCTTTCTCCAACTTCACAATCTAACAAAAAATAACACCATATACCATTCGGATTTTGCAGTTAATACATTTCTCTATCAGTATCAATATATTATTTTAGTCTTGTATAAATATCTGTTGATATTATCTAAATCTCTGAACAACTACACTAGTTGTTTAATTTTTTATTAATACAGCTAAATTTGAAGACTAATTTATGTCTATTATTCTTTTACTGATATAGCCACCATCAAAAATAATTTTGCTTTGCATTCATAAAATAACTTTGTTTTGTATCATAGTTACTGATATCACTACCATATAATTTTGCAGTTTTGCCTGCAAAGAGATTCAGCTTAACGTCAGAAATTCTCGCCTGGTAAGATTAAAAAAATTCCATTATTTACTGTCATTTTGTTATGCTGGATAGTTCAGATTTTAAATTTTACCATCTGCAAAAAGTAACTGAGTAATAAAATATGTAAAAATGTTTATAATTTTTTATATAAGGCTAATTAATCTCTTTTGTCAATTATTCTAATTCTGTTAAATATTTTATAGTCTTATATTTTTATAGAGTAATTTCCTTGAAATGTCAAACATTTGCAGAAAACAATGGAGGCTTTTATGATTATCCTTTCGGCTACACAGCTTTTCTATATAGCTGCAATCCATGGTGCTGCTGCAAACATTAGATAAATTTTATAGTATTTATGTGAAGTTGTTATGATTCTCATTGTTTATTTATTTATTTATTTTTCTTCCTTCTTTTTCTTAATTACCTCTGATTTTTTTTTTCAACATAGTTACAAACTGGTGTGATTTATTAATTACATGAATGGATTTGTATTGAGTAAGAATAAGTTGTGTTTAAAAGTATTAACAATAACACTTTCTGTACCATTTTTCTATTTGCTTTCTGTTTTTCTTGAATGTTCCTAGTCACAAAGAATGAACCAACAAGGGTTAAAACTCTTCATTAACCAAAAATGTTTTTACTTAATGCATTTTCTTCCTCCATCTTCTCCCCATCTCAATAGGTATGATGAATTTACTAAAACACATTTATCTATTATTTAAAAACAAAAAACATACTCCTTTCAAAATATGTCAAATATTTTCCCAATTACACATTCTCAATAGATCACAGAACTGTTTGTTTGATAATATATTATAAATGTATTGATTTTAGAATATTATAATTATTTCTTTAACAGTAATTTACATAATAATTAAACCAGTAGAACTTTTTAAAACTATATTTTGAAATTTCAGATTATAAACTTCACAATCTGAAATGTATTTTGTATACCGGTAGATTACATGCAGAATACAATTTTAAATTGATTATTAAGTTAATTACAATATAGTTTGAAATTCACTATTAAGGAAATATAATTTCAAAATGATTATTAAGTATTAGGAGCACCAGTTTTTATAATTACATAATAATTCAATTTATAATTAGACTTCGAGATTGACTACATTACCTTCTAATTCGATTTACAATTAGAGGTAATAAGGAAATTTGATCGAATTATGAATATTCCATCTAAATGAATTTAGATGACGAAAATCGATATACCTAAACATATATCATAACATTAATTAATTTGGATAGGTATTATTTTTATTATTATTTGGGATGTAAATTTTTTTCATTATCAGTATATCAAAATCTTATAAATCTTTATTACTTACATGGTAGAAAAGAGGGAGATAAGTCTAAAAGAACAATAAGAGTTATAAAAATGTAGTTTGAAAAGTTTCAAGCACTTGGGTATATTGAGCTGGAACTGTTGCTAACACAATTACTTACTACTACAACAAACTTTTGATGATGATCTCATGAATTATTATGTAGTTGGGTCTCTGCCCATTATTCTTTGGAAAATCTTAACAACACATCTACATTCAAATATCACAAAAATTCTCAACCAAGTCCTAAGTTTTCACAAGTCTGATTCATCAGATGAGATCCCCGTGCTTGTATTTCTGCAAGAGAAGCAATTGCTCAATGTTGTCAACAAAAACTGTGTCTGATTTCAAAATGTGTGCTGATAAAAGTCCTTCAAAACAAATAGAGCACTCTCTTTAAACAGAATATATGCAAACAATTCTTCTAAGTGAATCCTACACTCTCAATTCTTTAAATTCACTCTACCAAGATTAATGAAAAATAAGTAACAGAAGGTTAAAATAATAAATCAATAAATAATCTTTTTTTTCCCAGTATGAGACTCCAAATTCACCTACTCAATCATGCTATAAATGCAAGTAAGGACTGAATTAGCAAAAAATTGTTGGATAAATTCCATAAATAAATGTTATGAATAAATTGCTTCTTTTATCAAAACACGTGAACAAAACCACTGGCCTCATGCCCAGAGAACTAGCAAGTCCATCATCAGCAAAAAGGGAATCTATGATTGCACCTAAAATATCCTAAAATTGTGAATCAGAAAAATTAGCTACAGCTAGTGAGAGTCAGAATTATATGTTCATGCTTGTGTTTCAAGAATCATATCATCCAAAAGACAAAACCATTACCAAGATTCTGGCTTCAGAATAGTAGACACGTTATTCTTTTCAGGAAGAATCATACCCTCCTTGTGCTACATTCTGATAGTAATCCAAATAATAACAAGGATTCTAGATTCAGAATAATCTGTCAAGCCTTCGAATGTAGTTTTGTACTTATTAGGCTCATACTCCAAAATTAATTTTCCAATGTAGCTAGGATCGTATATAGTTTTAAGTAGAATCCTAATTTTGTTAAATATTTGACAACAAATTGTCTTTTGATGTCACCACCTAACACTTATTTGAGTCCTTACTAGGGATGTCATGGAGTAGGTATGTGTTTAACTATATCCGTTCCTTCCCCAAAGTAAAAACTCATCCATACCCATCCGCCATACCTCACAAATATGGAATTTGTGAGTTTATGTCTCATCTTCGTCTCCGTTAGATAATGGATATACTTGTACCTATGCCCATACATACCTACCCAAATAATTATTTTTTGAGAAAAATAAAAATCAAAACAAAGGAAACATTATATCAAGAATTCAATACAAAAGGACACATTTTCTTCTTTCCAATGTCAAATAACAATGAAGAACTTATGATTGCATGAATTTTAAGATAGAGTACCAAATGAACTAAGGGTGGTTTAGAAATTGAAAACGGAGACGAAACGGATATGTACAAACTCATTTCCATCTCCAATTTAAAAAGTCAAGTATTACTCATACTCGTCCGTATGGGTGGTCAATCAAGGTAGTTCCCATTAACATTAGGGTGGAATGGGTGGTTAATCCAGGTAGTTCCCATTAACATTGGGATGGACTTGGACATTTGAGTAGGGATTTATTTGTTATCCCTAGTCCTTATATTGCACAAGTTAAATAGACCAAAAAGAACTCACATTGGCTGAAAGTAAGAACAATATGCAGAACAATATGCCAATCTTGTAATCTTAAAAATATATCATAAAACCAATGTGTGTTATTTGCTAAGTTAAGCTTTTGGTATTGTTGGTTGAAGACAGAGTTAAAAAGGTTACCACCCCAATTTTCTAACAAAAAACTAATTCAGTGAGGAAAAAAAACTTTAACACAAGACAAGTGGTGGGTCTATATGCATTGTCCATGCTTCAAGCCCAAAGTGCTAGGCGAGACTGGGTATGTTAGAAATATAATATCAAATTGAATACTTTTTCACCTTGTAGCTTAAGCTTTTGAGATTGTTGGTTCATGACAGATAGCACGTAGAGAAAACCTACAGCAGGATTTAAAGCACAGTCTGGACAGAACAAAACGTTCAAAATCATTATATTTTTTAAGAATCGAAAGCTGGAAAGGAAAAACAAAAAGGGAAGCTGCAGTGGAGTAAACAATTCCATTCATATTAGTGCGAGGCATGTGTACTTCCATCGAAAGAGATTTACACAAGTGTTCACAGCCCACACCAAAAACCTCTCGTTAAAAGCATTAGAGGACAACACTAAAGACTGAATAATAGAGTGCAACAAGGTAACAACTATGTTTATTTCTGCGTTTGGAAATCAAGAGAAATCATAAAAAATTCCTAACACCAAGTATTGATTTCTTTTGACCAAACGCAGTTTAAGAGAGTGATAGCCTTCTGATATATCACAACTTCAATCTTCTAGTCGATTGAATTTGACAGGCACATCTTTACCTTCCCAAGGAATAAATAATGCCTTTGTCAATACAACTTAGACTCTAAGGTAGTGTTATTACAACTAGACCGGTTGTCAACCTGGTCATCGTACAGAGTCACTGATTGAACTGGTAGAGTCACTAATTGAACCGTAAAAACTGGTAAAAGATAAAAATTTATATGAATCATTAATCAGGTGTAGAAGTTACTTTTGTTTTAAGCACCCCTGAATCTGGGTTCAAATCCCTTAAGGCACAACATATTTGAATAGAGTTTGAATTTTCAAGTTTAAACTTTTCCAGGTGAAATTGCAATTTCCAAGTCACCGGTTATTTGCAGTTTGATCTAGCCGAGTCAATCAGGTGAATTGTAAATCAATCTGAAGAGCTGTCAAACTGGTCATGGATCGAGTTTCCAGTTAGACCAGTCAAATAGGCTGGTCCAATTTTAATAACACTATTCTGAGGTCAAAAAGTTCTTGGACAATTTCAAAATATCATTGATCAAGACGCGTAAAATTCGATCTTTACCAACCCAAACTTGAAATGGAATTTTATTACAAGACTGTGGTGAGTCTTGAGCAGATAGTTAGAGTCTTGAAATAACTTCTATTTAAGCAAATAATTTTGTCAGACTTCAAGCACAATTGGCCTTTCTGTGAGATATTAAATTACAAAATCTATTCTACAGCTTACTATAACATAATTTCAGGGCAAATAAATATTTAAACAGCTATTTCATTTTCTCTTCCTTAGCCCCAAAACATAAATGTTATTGACAGAATTAACTTATGAATGTGTGAACAAATTTGTGGGTCTCAAATTTACTCTCTATTTCCAAACCAAAAGCAACAAATTAAATGAAATTTTAAATCACCCAAACTTGCTTCCTGAATACATTATGATTCACTCTACTTTTCTTATATTGATTTTCAGTGGGCACAACTATGTCATCTTCTAATCTTGTCGTTGCATCCCATTAATGGATGAAACACATAACAAAAAAACAAGAATACAAGTCATGAATGAAAATAATAAAGAATAAAAGATGCCAAAGAAGAAGGCCATAATGAACTGAGCAATAATTGGAGAATACAACAAAACCAACGACCTAATCATTGAAAACATAAAAATAGAAAATGGAAGAAAATCGGACCAGTTAGGAACAATGTAACAGGGTAAGCAACTTAAACAATTGCGAACAAGTACAAGGAAGCACACACAGGCACACACACATGTATATATATGACGAGAAAATCTTATTCAAGCTTCAAAATATAATTTTCCAAGACAAAATAGTTCCCAACCTCAACTTATCTGTTGGAGCCAGACAGAACATCAAACAGTCCACAGCAACTCAACCAGGAAGTCTTTTGCATCACAGGTGGGACCGATGATACAAGAGGCTGCATATTGATTGATTCAGCAAACAAACAGATTTTATGTAATTGTCCAAAAAAAATATTATCACTAGCAAAAGTGTCTAATTAAACTGATACACACACACACGCATAAATATATAATACAAGCATGAGAAAGATGTAAGAACCTGATTTTCAGAGCTTTCTGGAGCATCAGAATCTTTAACATGTTCTGCACCAAGAGTAGATTCAGGGATAGGACTATCAGAAACTGATGCTGATACTTCATTGTCAAATTCCCTTGGCTTAGGTTCCTCCAAACTTAGTGTTCTGACATTCTGATCAGTGACCGAATGCTCTTCATCCTCATTTTTCTTCACAGCAAGATCGTTTGCCTCTACTTGAGATCCATTTGATTTCTCTAATAAAGCATTATCATTATGAAAGGTTTGCCCCTCAGGTAGGGATGCCTCTGATTTAACTGGCTCATTAGAAGGTTCTGCAACCGAATCAGCAGTCTCCTCGACCAGTGCGTTATGAGTAACTGGCGTCAGTTTTGCATGCAAAGAATCTGTCGATTTAACCAACTCATCAAATGCAACTTTCTCATTTATCGAATCATGGGACTCATCCTTTGAGTTTTTCACAGTTCCGGTTTCATCACATGAACTATCAGTTTTTCCATTCCCATGATGGGATTCCTTGGCAGACTCAACACTCCCAGCGCTCACATCTTTGCTCTCAGAACTCTCCTCGGATTTCACATCCCACTCTATCACAACAACACCTTCTTGTCCTCCCTCAGTTTCACCGATCTTGGCTTCCAAATCCTTGGAAGCAGCAGCATCAGACGGTTGAGCAGCTGAAGGGTCCCTCTCCTCCTCCTCCTCCTCATTGAAAGCAAGATCATGGTCTCCATGTGAAGGTGAACCACCCTCACCACCATCACTTCCTTTCTCATCCTGTGACTTCACCTCATCATTCCCTAACATTTGTCATTGAATCAATCAGTTTCACTACCATTATCAATCAAACAACCCCAATTACCCCTAAAACACTATCAATCATTAAATCCTTCAGTTACACAGTAAAAATCTAATCTTCAAGAAATTGAAGACAAATTAAAGATACCCATCTGCCCAAAATTAGCAAAAAAAACACCCAAAAATATCAGAAATTAAAAAGGGTAAACTTTGCATGCATAAAGTTGAGCAGTGCACAGTGAAAGACAGTACCTTGAGGGTTGGTGGTTGAAGGGTTGGTGTTAATTTCCGTTTCCTTTTCCTTCTTTTTCTTGGCAGCTTTCCTCTTCTTAGCACCTGATGGCATGATTGAGGGTAGATACTAAAATAGGGGCAGCCTCAAATGGAGGGATGTTGTCCCCTCACTCTCACTCTCTCTCTCTCTCTTACTTTTTTAGAGTGTGCAAAACAGAGATATGGAGGAGCTGTTGTAGAGACAAGTTGCATAAAAGAAGTAGGTAGGTTGTGGAAGGGGAAGAGGGAGAGAGATCTTGTTTTTATTTATTTTTTAATTACAAAAAAATAGATCTTGTGTTAGAAAATTGGTAATAGGAAAATGATGGTGTCTGAGAAGGGATATATCCTTCACTCTCTGCTGACACTTGGATTCTGTGACTCACAAACAAATGCAGATTCTATTAATTTCATTCAGATAAGGAAAAATGCAGATCATACATTAGACATAATTCTTGTTGGTTATTATAATAATAATTTTAAAAGATGTAAAAAGTTAAACCCATAAAAAATACAATTTAGTTATTTAAAGAGTGAGAATATAATTTAGTTTTAAATATCTAAAATTTAAATTGATTATTGATATTATTATAATATAATAATAGTTCTTAATTTACAGTTAAATTGGTTTTCAAAAATATTTTTATGATAAAATAGTGCTATAAAACCTGAAAATTAAATACAATTGCATTACATATTCAATGACTAAATTTATCATTTGCAGTAGAGAATACTGATTTGTCATATATGATGAATTGAGTTTAAAAAAAATTATTAATTTTTTTTATTACGAAAGAAATTTTTTGCAATTAAAATAGTGAGGTTAAGTTTTATTAAGGAATATTAATAATAAGAATTTAGAGTTAATTAAGAAGAAAGGGACTTTATGTTGTTTGAAGAGGTAAGTGGGGGCAATCACGGATCCACATATAAATAAGTTGGGTAGCTATGTATATTCATTTTTTGTAACTAAAACTAAATATATTAAATTTTCAATATCTCTTAAATTTATATATTAACATGAAAAATTTATTGAATAATAATATTTATTATGAGATTATGTTGGAAGATTCAAAAATTTGGAATCTATTTGGGAATGAATGGGTAGTGGGATGTGAAAAATGGACCAGACATTATTTTCATTTTGTATTTAAAAACTTGATTTATTTTTGTATAATTTTGGTGAGAATGTGTGATTAAAGGAGATTGAGAGGTCTGCAATCTGCCAACTCAGTTGATGTATGATTCATGAGATACTGACATGTAACTCCTTGTTTTCATTTATACAAAAGTCGACAGATTTTTTTTTTATTTTTTTTTCGACAAAAGTCGACAGATATATTTTATTTTTTTATAATTAATTCATTTGTTTTTCTATCAATTTTACTTTTGTCATATTCTTAAAGATATTATATATATATAAAAGTATTTCTTAGTTAAAAAAAAATAACTTCTATGTTAAAAAAAATATGACGATGAAGGTGAGGAGAGATTTAATTAATATAGTAAAATAATGTTTTAATTAAATTTTAATTATTTTATAAATTTTGATATTTTTAATTAATTTTTCATTAAAGAATATTTTATTTAGTATTTGAAAATATTTTATTTTTTCAGGTATTTTAATATTTTATTTTGTTATTAACGAAAAGTATCACTTATTTTTGTTTTTCTTCCTCCAACTAGTTGATAAGTTTGTATATTTTTTTTTCATTAACCTCTTTTAAGTTGTTTATTTTATATTAACAGTTGATATGTGAGAATTTGAGAGAAAAGTGCGAAAAAAAATGATTGTCTTTAGATTGATATATATTAGAATGAATTTGTGAGAAAAATTTATTCAAGTTTGGGAATGATGTGATAATTGTGAGTATTTTGATTTTTTTTAAAGGTGTAAAATATAACATACAAGTTTACATTTGTCTTTAAAAAGATAAAATAATAAAATATTAAGTACTTTTGTGTCGATTTAGATGATTAAATTATGTAAGTTATTTCCGATATCATTGAATAATTATTTTTGAAAAAAAACATCAGTTATTTGATGAAAAATAATTTACATTGTAAAATTACAAATATATGTAAAATTTGTAAATTTTTATATAGAAATAAATAATTTAAATATTCATAAATTTAAAAATTATAATTAAAATTAATTTCATATTAAATGTAAATAGTATTATTATATTTATAATAATAATAATATAATTTGTTTATTATAAATAACTATATACTTTTGTATTAAAAAATTATTTTATTATTAATTTTATTAAAATATTTATGTTAGTTAAATTTATGTAATAATTAATATATGTAAAAATGACAAAATTGGAAAATTAAGAGGAGCTGACTCTTCCTGATCTTCTCTTCATTTCACGGGAAGATGATATTTACTGTTCATCGATATATCTTTCCCTTCTCTTTTAGTGCAAATCCCTGAATTCAAATGAGTGATATACCCTTAATCCCTACTCATAAATAGTACATCACTGAAAACAAATAGGCAAAGAGAACGTGAGGTGATTAGAGAGAAAATGAGTAAGTTCACAGTTAAGTTGGAAATAAAAAATTGAGTGAAAGAAAATAAAATACCTAGAACTAAAAAAATATTTTGAACATTCAATAAAATATTTTTTTAATAGAAACCCAATTAAAACAACTTTTATGAATTATATAAACCTAAAATAATATATATTATTTAATTATATAGTTTATAAAAGAACACAAATATCTTTAAGAAAATTGACCAAGAAAGTATTTAAGAAATTTGTTAATGGTGAATTTGAGAGTTCAACTACCTTTTTTTTTTGTTTAGTATCACTTTTTGGTTTAAAATAAGTTAAAAAAAAATCAATTTTATACTTAATTTTTTATTTTGTTGAATATGGTTCCAATTTTATTTAAAATGATTTCAATGTAGTCTGTTTGTTAGAGTGTCTTTGACATTATTAGATAGATGATGACTTGACATATATAGTTAAACACATGTAATTTAAAATACCTGTACTGTGATAAAATTGGTGAATTGAGATTTTCTCCTTTATTTAGTTCTCTTGGATATCTTCTTTCATTTGTATAGTCGAAGATGTTATATTCTCTTTTTACTCAAACATTTTCTATTCTTCTTAGTTTTTCCTCCGATTTTCACATGTGTTCACATCAAAAATATTTTTTTTTCTCTCATTTTCCTACTTTCATTTTAATCTTAAAGTTTGTTGATGTTTTTTTTTACCATTTTTTCATGTTAAAATGGATGTTGCAAAATCAAATGATAATTTTTATCAAATATTACCTAAAAGATATTTGTCATAGAATCATACCAAACAAATTGTGTTTTCCATATGTCTTAAAGCAACCATTATTAAGATACCACATAAACTTTTTGCTACAAGACAGATTTGTTAAAATGAATTTTGGATTTCCAATTTATATTATGTCCTTTTTGGTTAACAATCTCGTAGTTTCCTTTGGAAATCCAAACATATTTCTCATTGGAAGAGCTATATTATATTTGTCTTAAAGTTTTGTACTAACACCTTTTGTGTTCATCATAGCAAATTAGTAGAAAAATCTAAATCATCATATACGTTCTTGATAAGACGCTATCTTTTTTAATAACACAATTATAATATTTTAATCCCTCTATTCATCTTAAGTAAAAAAAAACTTATTTAAAAAATACTTAATTAAATTATGAGTAATAATAAAGAACAATATTGTAAATCTTATATATATATATATATATATATATATATATATATATATATATATATATATATAT
>Ga0123342_1002526_pt1 | contig 30384 bp, 6 predicted proteins | sample Turbeawhitnodule_FD_89960 | JGI IMG/M metagenome (GOLD analysis project Ga0123342, IMG submission 89960) | Root nodule microbial communities of legume samples collected from Mexico - Turtle bean Mexico white nodule | ecosystem: Host-associated > Plants > Roots > Nodule | place: Mexico: Nepantla... | reverse complement strand
TGATGACACGGAGGAAATCAATACAATTACTGCATCCCTTCACCATCACTTCAAGATAAAAAATTTAGGTAATCTCACTTACTTTTTGGGACTGGAAATTGCTCGCAACAGTACTGGTCTTCAATTAAGTCAACGCAAGTATACTCTTGATCTCCTTCAAGAAACTGGAATGCTTGACTCTGCACCTGTGGCCACTCCTATGACTCACACCTCCCGTCTCTCTCCCGACCAAGGCTCACCTCTCGATGCTGATGCCACTCCTCAATACAGAAGACTCCTTGGACGTCTAATTTACTTAACCAACACGCGACCAGACATCGCCTTCGCTGTCTCACGTCTTTTGCGTTACCTCAAGGGCACAGGACTATATTTTTCTCACGTCTTTTGCGTTACCTTTGTGGTTTTAGTTACTCTGACTGGGCAACATGTCCTACCACACGCAAATCTGTCACTGGATATTCCATCTACTTAAGAGACTCCCTAATATCATGGAAATCAAAGAAGCAGTCAACTATCTCCCGCAGCTCCTCTGAAGCCGAGTATAGAGCCCTTGCCACCACTTACTTGTCTTACCTCCTTCAGGATTTACATTTTCCTCTCTCCAAGCCTGCAACCCTGTACTGTGACAACAAATCTGCCCTTCAAATAGCTTCCAATCAAGTTTTTCAAATCAAGCATATCGAAATTGATTGCCACCTAGTTCGTGAAAAACTTAAACTACTACCCATTACTTCTGCAGTGCAAGTTGCTGACATATTCACCAAGCTCCTTGCTTCCGCACAATTCTCTACTCTCAAATCCAAGCTGAGCCTGACAAATAGGTGTTAATATATTTAATTTTCTATTTTAAATTATTGGGCTTTGTTTATTTGACCCAACTTTCCTTTTTCTGTTTCAGCTAGGTCTTAATCTTTTTCTTATATATACACCATGTATTTTACTCTCTCTAATATATACAAGTGAATAAAAGTTTCTTTTATATTTATTTTTCTTTACAATTAGGGTTCATCAAAACCTCTCTTCCTTCATTACGATTACGTGCGATTACTTACGCTACATTAAAGCATCACATCAAACAAAATATTCATCTTCATTTACTGTAATAGATGAACCTAATAATTCCTTCCAGAATTCAGCCCTAAGATAATTTAGGTTTATTTGACTTCTTTTAAATTAAAAAAAAAAATAGGAACCCTCTCTATAAAATCCCCATTCCTAAATAAATTGAATTTTCAATTAACTAGTTGCTTTTCTTCCAAATTAAATTTTGAATCTTTAAATTATTATTCGTTGTTATATTAAAATATCTGAACACTGTACATTTATCTGACACAAGTTGATAACCGTAAAAACGAAATCACTTCACAAATCCCAAATTATGTTGTTTGTAAACGTAATTAATATGCAACGGAAAAAGAACAGGAACCACTAATTGTATAAATAAAACACAACCTTTATTCTTTATCTCTACTATTAGGGTTCTAGTTGTGCAAAATTATTAATTGCTTGATGGTACTGTAGCTAAACTAATCGTAACATAAATTTGCAATGAACTAATCATTAACAGCTATATATGATTGCAAAAACTTTGCATTCTTAATCACCTGTCATTTAACAAAACCATGAAAATACTTTAAACCTTTTACTAACTTTGACCTTGCCAAATACAATTTTAAAAAGAAAGTATTAATAACTTGTTATTCTCGCATAAAAGAAACTTAGTTATGTAATCACTTTTTGGAGTTGAAAATTTCCTTGATCCAATGGAGGTAGTTAGTTAGCACAACCATTCATGCATGCATATGATCACAGTCATTTAGCATAGACTCGTATACAAACCACACAAAGCTGATATTAATACAAAATGTATATTATAACACAGTCAATATCACCACTCCAAGAAAGAAAAAAACATGGAGAAAAATGGTCATTAAAGAGGAACACGTGCAAGAGATTGATGGGCAAACTCGTGACCACCCCCTTTGCAAATCCTACAATTTCTATACAACAACACCAATGGCATTGCTCATCAACAACATCAACAAAAGCCTTATCCCAGTTGGTGACAAATGGCATTACTCACACAAGAAAAAAAAGGATGCAAGTTATCTAAGTTGCCTAAAGAACCAGTAGACACTGCCAATACTGCCATTGGAAGGCACTGGAGGAAACATGCATGTACATAATACAAATGCAAATGCATTTGAGATGTCCTTCAATATCTAAACTCACCCCCCTCCAAACTGAGGTGAAACAGGAGTTAGACGAAGTTATGTTCACCTTAAGTCTTTCAGAGTGGATTTGATGCCAACAAACTACAAGTGGGTGTTCATTGCAAACTACTAGGCCTACCAGTTGCTGGTATCTGGGTAGCTTGTGGGAAAGAATGGTACACCATCATGTTGTTATCAGCTGCATTTGATGAAGATGACGCACCACCCTTCACTGTTTGATCCAAAAGACGAACCAGTGACATAAATATTTCCATCCTCGTCACATCCCTGTTTGCCTGCAAAGCAAAATTTGTGAGGTGACTACCACAATATACAAACTTTTCATCATGATTCATGAGCATTTTTTAGATATGCAGACACATCAAAATCAACACCCAAAGCCAGTATTACTTTTCACAGCATATTTAACATAATCATCAAATGATAATATGCAAATTTCGAGACGCTATCTATATAAAAGTTTAATATATTACAGTTATACATGAGAAAGTCAAATGTTGAAAACCAGTAGTCCCCTACAAATACCGACTTGTACAATAAGTTCATAATACTTGTGAGTTATGATCATTTATTTCCCTTGACAGTGTATTACCTCAACTGCAAAGCGTGCCCAGATCTTGTCATTACGAGCTTCCATAACTCCCTTCAAGATGGTTAAACCTAATCCTCTGATTAAGTCAGCTATTTCCAGAAAGAAACCACGCTCCTCACAAAGCATCTGCAAAAACCAAGCAAAGACAACAGATTAGAGGCAACTCCTACATTTAATGGATAAAGGGATTTTACACAATTATAAAGCTTCCATTATTACCTCTACTAGCATCTGACGAGGTGGATTAAGATCCTCAACAATGATTGGACAAACCATTGATTGCGAGCCAACCTCATATGCCCATGTAGCCCCTCCCTCAAAGTTATCTTTTAATAGCAATCCACCTTCTTTACTAACAATCTGCATATTCAGGAAAGAATGAAGTGTCAGTATTTTCCCCTCATTAATATTTCCTAAAGGTAAAACATTAAGTAGTCAGCTATTCATCCTTTTGTTATATTCATGCTGCACATATAAAAAGATTGTAGGCCAAATACAATGTTATTCGATTCAACATATCAATACAATGCTGGTGAAAACAAAACAATTACCAGATCGTAACTTGATAAGTTGCATGAATCTAACATACTGACAGAAAAGCAGGGGATGATATCTATACCTTAGATTCCCCTGTATGTTTCAGCTTGTCAGCATGCTTTGTTACACTTTGCAGGAAAAGCATATGCTTGATGGTCTTCTCCAGAAGTGCATCTATGCTACACTGTTGAATTATAATAAGAAATTAAAGAAATTAAAATCAGCACCCATATCTGACAATTAAACAGAAAGTTCAGGACTGATATGCGAGAGAGCACAAGAAAGGCTACTTACTTTTGCTCCATTTGGCACAATTTCCCTTAATTCTTTAACACGATCTTGAATCATTTGGCGATCTTTAGGTCGAGGTCTAGGATTCTCTCCAGGTTTAAGTCTTTTCCTATTTGATTTGCAAACTTCTTCTGGTCTCTTAGAGTATCCAGTTGAAACGCTGCTTTCACGTTTCACACTACTACCATTCTCAACCCACGAACTAAGCTTAGAACCATATATGGAAGTCATTTGAGAGCAGTTTCCAGCATCATCCTTGCTGCACCCAGACCTAGGAGAACTTGTTTCCCCAGCAGCTCTTTTAGCCCCATTCTTGGGAAAATCAAACAATCCCTTCAGGACATGATCAGACAGAACCTGCTTGCAGGCAGGCGAGGAAACGGAGGCAGTGCTAACCCTGGTCAATGTTGTCCTGCAAGACATTTCATCAGAACTCTGTTTTGGGGCCGATTGAGCTTTTGAAACTACAGCGTCTAAGAGGTGGTCAGAGCCCGTTCCAGAGAAGATGCCGCTCTCTGATATTGCATCTTTAACTGAATAGCTATTATCAGGACATACACCTTCCAAATTCATGCATGCTGCCTTTTTATCTAGACGCTCTCTGTTGGCCTCTGAATCAGTGGCAAGCAACTTATCCCAGTTTCCATTGAGTAGTCGCCTTTTCAAATCCACACCTAAAACATCAAAGAGATCATCCCCTGATGGAAGTTGAGTATAGGTCTCTTCATGTTTAACATTCCTTTTCACCATATTTTGACTAGTAACATCTTTATTGAGGCAATCTTGAACAAAACCAGGGATACGATCACCCATAGGCTCATGCTCATCAAGATGAAGAGATGGAATCTTAAGAGCAGCATGAAGCAAATCGTCATGTATCCTTTGATCAGTTGAAACGAAAGCATCACAGGCATTGGGAAGGTTCTGAGCAGAGTTTTCTAGATTCACGTGACTCGTAACTGATTGATTACAGAGATTAGGCACAGAACAAAGCCTAGCATCAGTTGTAGAATTGTTATTTAGAAGTCCAAACCCAATCTTGTGAGTTCCAGAAAATTCAGAAGTGGGTACTTTGGGAGAGTTTGAAACAGAGCTGTTAATCATATTTGTCCTCAAAAGATTACTCCCACTACATATTGGGATTCCTCCAAATAGTGAATTGCTACCAGAACTCAGATTCTGCTCAAGAATTTTGCCTCCACCTGTTTTCAGTTGAGGCATATTTGAGGCACTTGATGGATTCATGTTGGGATTAACGTGACTCTGTCTGCCAACACCTGATGTTTGTTGTTCCATATAGTTAAGGCTGCAACTAAGATTTGATTGATTGAAGCCAGCTAATTCATTGAATGCAGATCTGGCATTATAAGCAGAATGTTGTTGCATACATGAATCCAAATTTGCAGGTATCACTTTAGCTTCAGCCTGGATGACTCTCTTCTTCTGTTGGCCATAGGCATTTATTTTGATCATTGAATGAGCCTTAGGTTGGCAAATGCTATCAAATATTTGGTTTGGGTCATAGGTTTGAGGTGTCAATACAGAATCCTGGTAATTATCTATTTCTCCCCTTGGTGGATGAGGTAATGGAACAACAGGCCTTGAAGCAAGAGTAGAATTAGTTAGTTGGTTGGAGCCATTAGCTGCACAGGGAGTGCAGTTAGAAGTATCGACAGGTGGATCAACGGTGACGGGTACACCAAGTCTTTCATTAGAAACTTTTGCTGAATAGTCTTCAGAAAGAAGTGCAGCAGGTACACATCCCAATTGTAAGATCAAGTTCTTCACATCATTCACAAATCCAATATCTTCCATTATCTGCAGTAACAAGATTGAACAGCTGCATTAGGTAACATCGGGGCAGTACAAAAGCCAACTTACTTGGCTGCACGTATATTCAGTCACTAGAAAACTCAGGTATGTTCACAATCATGAACTTTTAAGGATAGGCACATTCTAAGTGAAAGAACTCATGCCGTTTCTTTGGTTTTCAAGAATGGACACATTCATGCCATAAATGGTGTGATCCATGAATGGTATATGGCTTTTAAGTTGACCTGAAGCACTTATTTGTAATCCTAAGAATGTCATCATAATCTCATTTTCCATCACAATATCATTAGAGACATAGTGTTAAGTTTCTTTAAAATTACAGAAAGCTTGAGAAAGACTTACGGGCAATAAAGAACCAAATTGAACAACGCCATGGGGAAGCACAGGAATAACTGCTACTGTCTGCAAACAATAATAGTCCACGATTAAGAAACAGTAAATAAAATCTAAACCAGGATAATAACTGCTACTGTGAAACATCAAAAAATCACGAACCTGCATTCCAGCAGAAAATTGGTAAAGCAACTCAGGATATACCTACAAATAAAACAGCAATAAAGAGAAATTAAAAAGAAGTTCATATGTCCACCTACTCCAAGCCTTTGACCATTCTTGGAAATATATACACTCTATCACGTAAAAGAGGCTTATGTCATTCACTTCTTATACTACATTAATATACACTCATTTTGACCAACATCCTGAGTAAAAAATATCCTTTTTAAAAAAATTAACCAAGACAATGGAAGATTATAGAAAATTGATTTGCCTTGCCATCAAACTTCAAAAGGAAACCAAGATATTCATCATAAACTATTAGCACATAATCCAGGGGGATATAATCAACTCCATACCTCTGGTGGATACGCATCTCTGCTGAAATTGTTCATAAGAATCCACTGATAGTTTCCTGTAAATGTTGCCCGTCCAACGATCCTGGTTAACAACAAAAGACGGCACTTGAGTAAGATGGGAATGAGAAGGAAAACACTTAAAATATTGATAATGATAAACAATGAAAAGGCAGAATAGGGAGCACCAACCCTTCTCCAGCAATACTGACGGAATTATTCACTATCATTTTGTTAATCAATCCACCGACTCTGTCCTCCTCCTGAATCCCCAGTTGAGACTCAGAAGAAAACCAGCACCCCTCCCCATCTCGGTATGGAAAATTAGACATCCCAACAGTTCGTGGAGGGAAAGGAGATGGCAAGGGTTCATAGTAGTGATCTTCCCAGATTAACAGCCTGCCAAGTAATACCATACTCAGTTAACTCAAACGCACAAACCATAGCTGCAATCAGGGCATAAAGTCAAAGCATAATATTCTGGCATCTAACTGCCATGTTAGAAAACATTGTGGGAAAGCAAATACAACATTTAGAACACAAGCAACAATAGATTCATCCGTTTGGTTGAAAAACAAAAGAAAAGGTTTACAGGAGATTAAGAAAAGAAAAAACATAAAGCCGCAGTTTTCTATTTTTGTAGTTAATGTCTACCTGTAAAAGAATACATAAAGCCAAAGCACAAACTACTAATTATAGTTCATAATTCTTTCACAATTACAAGCTTCAAGTTGAAGATCCTGAGCTAAAGCAAACCTTTTTTCTCACTTGTAATTGATTCAGGAGTTTAGTTATTTACAGCTAAAAAATTCAACCGATTTTTCAACAGAATACTCAAAGCCTCATGGTGATTAGTATTAAATAGAGAGATTATCAGATTAAACCAGCACCGTCTCAAATTAGCTCAAGAAGAAAGGGGTGAGATTTTTATTAACGAAACAAGAAGATAAGACCAAACAGAATCAAACAAGTACTGAATCAATAGACAGTGCCTTTACAAATCAAAGCAAATGAACTTCTTTTTAGTTAAAAAAACAAACTTACGTTTTAAAAAAACAAAGATTCTTGAAAACAAAACCGAAGAGAAGCAACAAAGGCCCAAATAAAGTTCCAAAACAGGAACTAACATGTGGACTTTATCTCGAAAACGAAGCAACCCCAGAAATAGAATCTAAACACTTGAGATCCCTTCTCTGAAAGTACCAGCATCAGAATCACATCCAACCGAAAAAAAAACCCAACAAGACAACCTGATTCTCCCTGAATTTCTCACAAACCAGAAGTAGAGAGAGAGAGAGAGCTCAAGGCACACAAAAAAGGCATTTGAAACTCACTTGGAATTGTTGCAACCGATCTTCCAAAACACGGCATAAGACCAGCGATTCCTTGAGCACAGAGTCCTCAAAACCTCTTTGAGCAAAAACCCCATTTGGTTTCTCGGAAAAGGGGTTCCGAAACCGGTAAAAAGTTATCCTTTTTCCAACGCAATGGAGTCACACTAGCATTCATTCACGAAGAAAGAGAGAGAGCAAAAGGCACATTCCCGAAAAACTAACTACCACGGCACGATCCTCTCCCCGCCTGTTTAGTCCTCAATCCCCCGCTTCGCTTTCTCTCCGGATCCAAGTTCACGACGGTCAGTTTGCGACACGAGATGGCCATCCTCCGGCAGAGGTAGTTCTAGAGAGAGAAAGAGGAAGGTAGAGAGAAAAAGAGAGCGGGAAGAGGAAGAAGAAAGAGCTCGAGAGTGACAAAGGCGAAAGGAAAAATCTACACTATCCCACGAGACTCAAGCTTGTAGAGAGCTATAACCTCCATTTGTGCAGAGAATATGGTAGAAGAAAGATAAAGTTGCAGAGAAGAAGAAGAAGAAGAGGGTGTGGTTTAGTTGGTGAGGTGAAGTGAGAGTGAGGTCGTTGGTGTCTGCGTTTACATTCAGGTTCTGTGGAACTGTGATGTGCTTTCTCTTTCTTTAGCTTCCTCTGTTCTGTTCTGTGTGTGTGGGGTGTTTTTTTTCTCTCTCTTTCTGATGACCCTTACGAGAAAATAAATGGAAGTGAGAGGAGGAAAAAAGGGTTGAGAAAAAGGAGGGATTTTGGGGAATATTAGAGAGGGAGCCACTCAGCAGAGAAAGGTTTGTCGGATTGTGGAACAGAGAAACTCTGCTTTCAACAGCACTGGTGGTGGCCATGGCAAAATTATTGTTTCATTTCAAATTTTCCTGTGTTCAAGATCATTTTTTTACCAACACTTCATTCTCTTTCAAGCTCAATCTTATTTTCAATATTCAAAAATTAATTTATATTCTTCAAATTTTATCTACTTTTAATATTTCTAACTTCATTCATGAGTGTTTAAAATCTTGGTCAGTATTTTATGTAGATCATTTTTTTAATGAGAGAAAATGTTTTTCTCTTACTTAAACACGATAAATTTGGACTATATATAAAACTAAAATTACATAATTAATCTTTTTATTTTATAAAATAATATAGAATTTTGTAGGTTGATAATACATTACAAAAAATTCTAAATTAAATTTCATGCTAAAATTGACTGAAAACCTGAAGTGATAAACATGCATTGATAAAGAAAAGCATTCAATAATTTATCTTTCCCCATGAGTTAGTAGTGCGGGTAGCTATCTCGCTGACGTCACACATTCATTGCCCCTTGCTTTTCTTCAAATTACAACAATGCCACACACCAACAACTTTCCTGCGATGGAAAGGAGAATGAGGATATGGCACTAATGGTGCTACCAAATGGAATAAGCAATAATAGCTGCTAACTTTATCTAGGTTTGTATTTTAATTATGAAATTAAATTGAGTTAAATTTAATTGAAATTAAAAAAAAATATTATAGCTTATAAATCAACACAAATTTGAGAGAAATGTCTATCGAACTAGATTTGAAAGAAAGAGATTAAATATATTGTTTAAAAAATATATAATTTTATTTAATTAGATACTCAACTCATTACATTTTTACATAAACTAATTAAATAAATTATTATATATTTTATAAAATAATTATGGCAAAATTATTATTATTTTCTTACAATTTTATTATTTTAACATAAAAAATGTGAATGCACAAGTTTTGAATCACATGTGCTTCTACTATTAATATTTAATGAAAAATAAAAATTAATTTAAATGTTCCAATTAAAATCCGAATACGCTTTTTTCATTGTTTCTTTGAATGGTAATACCAACAAATTTAAATGAAATGGAAATGAACTTTGTTTATACTTTTTGTATCTAAATATATACTTTGTATAGAAAAAAAAATAGTGGTGGTGATGTAAAAAAATAGTATATGGTACTGTGGTATAATGTTGAAAGAAGTTACTGATTTGTAGTATGTTATATTATTGATATATGTGCAATTATTTTTCTTATATGAATAATTTATATTTACTCTTTTTTATTTAATTTTAAAAGATAATTAATATCAACAAGGGAAGACTAAGTATGTATTATTATAGATAAGAATAAAAAACAATAAGAAATATATAGAACAACTAGAAAAATTAGAAAAATATCATTTTGTTATATATTAAGAAATGCATGAATGCAAATATAAAGGTCCAATTCTAATATAATAATAAGATAAAATTTAAATATTGTATTTACTCACCTTTGAAAAACTTGCATTTTATATATATTAATATTATAACAAATATATGCAATGAAGTTATTAGTAATTGAATAACTCAACTGATCAAATATTGCATTGATAATTAAAAACTAGTATTTAAATATTTATTATATTAACTATATTTAATATTACTTATTAGAAGCTCAAATTGTTTTAAATATATTAAAAAAATAGTTATTCTTTATATTTTCGTTTTAGCTAAATATCTTATTAACTTAAGTATTAATCTTATATACACAAATATTTCTTGTATATTAAGCAACTAGAAAAAAATAAATCAGATACATATTTTTTCAATACTAAATAAAAAAATTTACTTTAATAATTGTATAGTCAAAAACATTATTTTATAAATTTTTATAAAAATTTCATTTTTTCGCATTGATCAAATTTTAATAATTTTTTATTAATTTTACTAGTTATAATATGAAACAATTTAGCTTTAGATAATATTAAGAGTGTTAAATAAAATATATTATGAGATATATGGGCATATAAATGTTAGATTAAGATTAAGATAGATTAATATATGATATTAATGATTTGAGGAGGAAGAAAGAATGAGTGATGGATGAGGATGATGAGACATAAATGATGTGGACTGATGTAGGATGTCTGTTGTTCCATGGCTTAAAACTGGGAATTCTTATGTTTTGGACATTTTGCAATTTCTTGTTGATGAGATTTAATTCTGGGAATAATTTCCACTGTGACATTGATGATGGTTGGTTGTTTAGTTGTTCTGTGTGAATGATTAATTGTGATGGAGCTGAACTACTCATTAAGTTCCTTCTACCAATCTAGATAAAATGGCTCCCACATTTTTGTCATCCCCTTTTAATTACCTACTCATAAATTAAATGCATTCAGATTTTAGAAATCAAGAACACAATCTTTTCTAACTTTGCTTCTCTCTTCCATCACAAAACCTACTTCTATTTTAAAGTTACTTATTACTCTACACACAAATTTCAAGTTCCATTAATTAACATATATCCATATTTCATCTTTATAACAAATACTTATGCAACTTGTTTAAAATTTACTGATTTGTATACATTAAATTTAAAGTTTTGAAATGAAAATAATACATAAATGAGAAAATTGGAGATGAGAAAAAATCATTAATTATTAACTTTATTATAAATTATTAAAATTGACAAAATTAGTTATTGTAACGAGTTTTTTTAGTCTTTTTAAAAGATAAAAGTAATTTTTTTTGGGATGTTATTGATAATGGTTTATTTATTCTTATGATAATTGTTGATAATGTGTAGTTATGAGGTATTTTACTTATTAGGTTTAAGACGAGAACAAATGTGTTCATTGATTTGAGAGTTAAGAAAATCATATGTTTTTTCTTCTTGGTGACTTTTATAGAATTTGATGTTTGTACTGTAAAAAAAAAAGTGAAATTTTATTTTATAATATTTATGAAGGCACAAAAGATGTTAAATGTTCTGGATAAATACTTTCTTACAAAAATATATGATAATTAAAGATACTTTAGAGTAAAATATTTTATAATATATAAAATAATTATTCGCATAATGAATCAAGTGTTAAATATAGAAAAAAAAAGTTTGATAGACAATAGTTACCATTCAATTTTTGAAAAGTTAAAATAAATTATTACAACTCAAAATCACATTATTTTTAAGATTGATATGATCACAATGTTTGGAAAATTTAGAGAAGATGAATTGGAGTTTGAAAGATTTATAAAAAAAATGAAAATAAGAAAGAAATATATTTTAAAACTTTATTTGTAAAAGTTGTTTCAAGAGAAGAAAAAAAAGAAAAAACAAATTTTTGATTGTCAAAATTTGAATATTTTGGCAAAATGTTTCCAAGGTTCTTAAAAAAAATATGAATAAATCTTTTCAATGTAAGAGAAATTTCAAGAATCAATATAATCAGAATATATGTGATTTAAATGTTGTAAGTAAGAATATATAAAACTTTATTATCCTTTATTCCATATAAAACATCAAATTTAAGAGAATAATTACAATAAATTCATGAAAAATTTAAGAGTTTACCTAACATGAAAAAACAATTATTCAAACTCTTCAAACATTAAAGTGAGAGTGAAAAAAAAATACTTATGTTTTATCCTCAAGTAGTAATGCAAGTAATTATAATTTTAAAATTGTGTTGAATTGTTATTAGTTGCTATGAGTTCCATGAATAAAAGATACTATTTTTAAAAATACGAGGCTAACAAATATATTGAAGCAACTACATGAGAAAAATGATAACTTCAAAAAAAATTGATCACGATGTTTTATAGAAATGATCTATCAAAAAATTTCTCATGTTATTGTGTACAAACTTCTCAAACTATACCTTCAATTTTATTGATATAACATCACAAACATTTAAAAAAAAAATTGTTGAAACAACTCCACAATATAATAAAATTCAATAGACCCGAACTTGTTTTTAATGAAGTGCTTACATTAAAGAGTAAAATATGTCTTTATAAATAATCAAATCAAATGCAAAATGCAAGTACTTTATCTGTTGAACAAATGTAAAGTAACTTGTGTTTTTCTAACTTCACTCAATAAGTGAAAAGTTTAAAGGGACAATATTGATACACAACATTAAACTTTCATGGTACTTAATGATATTTAAATGCTTATTACAGTATGCAGGAAACATTCCTTTATTAATTGTGGATCCTATGTTTTTGCTTTTATGTTTTTACATTTATGTATGAATCTTTGTAAATTGTGCATTAGTATCATTTTTTTCTTTTAAATTTATGCATGTTAGTATTCACTTTAACACTTTTTGAGAGAATCTTACAAAATTTTGAAATTGATTTAAAAATATTTTAGAATATTATAATTGATATGTTAAAACATCTACTCATGTAAAGTATTCACGATTGATATATTACTTTGCATCATAATTAAGTATTGTAAATTGAATAATTATCTAAATACAAGTTTCATCAATTGTAAACTATGTATTGAAACAATTATTTAGGTTCTTTGTATTTAATTTCCAAAATTCAGTAATAAACAATAAAATCGATCTAATTACTCTATATAAAAACTTTTATAAAAAAATTCAAAATTAACAAGTTTTAATCATTTATAACTATAATTAAATTCCTTAACTTTAAAGAATTGTTCAAAAATAATAAAATATTTTTTATAATTTTTACGGAGCGGTTATTACATTTTTTAATCTTATTATGTTTAAATATTCATAAAAAAAAGTGATACTAACAAATATATTAGATATTAAAATCGAGTTTCTTTAATAAAAGTATCAAGTAATTTTAAATTTTTTTGAAAGGTGTTGAAATTTTTTAACTTAATTCAATATGGCTACAAATAAATTCAAATTGTCTCGATCAAACCACACCAATGCACTTATCCTTTTATTCATCTACAGAAAATCACCTTATGCAATGTAAATAGTTTTGCAGTAATTTGAATTTTGTTATTTCAAAAAGTCAATCTTTCTCTATTTTTTTCCTTAATTAAGTAAACAAACCCTTATCCACATTTTTCATCCTTATTTTCATTTTCCTCATTTAAACCAACCACTAATCAAAACTATATAATAATTTCATCTGGATTGTGAAACTTATCAATATCTTAATTTATTTTATACTATATAACTAAAAATAATTCTCACTTTACTAGCAAGTTTTTTTTACACTACAAGAAAATCATGAAATAGAAACTAATTTTTAGATACCAAAATAATTAGTTGTAATAATAACTAAATTAAAGACCATTTTAGAAACTAAAAAAAAATTGGTTTCTAAATTAGTTTATATTATTGTTATCTAATTAGTGACCAAAGTTTTTGTTACCAAATTTATAAACTAAATAATTGGTAGTTAAAACCTTAGTTGCTAATTAGATACTAATTTAGAAACTATTTAACAATAATAGAAACTAATTTAGAAACCAATTTTTTTTTAGTTTCTAAAATGGTTTCTAATTTAGTTACTATTGGAACTAATTATTTTGGTTTCTAAAAATTGGTTTATATTTTATGATTGTCTTGTAGTGTTAATATCAGTTAGTTTTAAAATTTTATTTTTAATATAATAATAAATTAATTTTAAAAATATTTATTGAGTCTATTAAACTTTGTAACGATCAGTTCTATAATGATTTGGAAAACCGTCACACGCATATTGTAACATTTATAAACGTCAGTTTATACGAAAATAATTGTCACCTTATACATGATTTTTTTTGTACTAGTCTGTTTAAATTGATTTTGTAAGAATAAATTAAAACTTAATCTTACTTATATACAATATAACTTTTTTTTCTCCTCTTACCAAATGAAAATATTCTTCAAATTTATTTAAAATAGGGCCATTACAAAAAAATAATTAAATAATAACTAAATTTAAAAATAAAAATAATTAATTATTGATTAAATTGGATATTATTTTAAAAACTAAAAAATTATTTACATTTAAGATAATTTTTATTATAAAATATTTATAAAATAGTTTCATATTTTAAATTAATTTTTATAAGATTAATAGAGATTAATTTAGAATATGATGTAATTAATAGTTAAAATTTTGATAATTAATAATTAGATATTAATTTAAAAAATATTTTATAATTTTTATTAATAATATAAATTATTTAAAATATTAATAATTAATAATTTAATTGTTTTAATTTTTAACATTAATTTATATTTAATAATTTTATCAAAAAGTGATGTTGCAATAAAACAAACGGCTCTCAGAGCATAAGCTTCCAACGAAGAAGAAAAAAAAATCACTTACACTGTGTTTTTATATCTATATATGTTAGTGGGTGGTTGCTGTTTCTTCATTCTAAAGGACAAAATGGTAGTATTCTATAAAAAAAAAACATGTGTTTTGATGAGGTTGCAGTAAGTATATTTGCATGATACACCTATAAACCTAACCTCCTCATCAAATAAATATTCATTCATAGCTGAGGCTAGCATTTGGAATTTCAAACTACATATGTTAGTGTCTTACTTTTTCTTAATTTTATTTGTGTTCTAGGTTTTTGATGTCTTTATAGAACAGAACAAACTCAGATTTTTTAATGAAATCCAAGAAAATGAAAAACTAAAATGCCCCATAATTTTTCTCCTTTTTATAATTTCCCTTCTTTATTCTATTCTTTTTCTATTCTTGTGCATCACTCTGGTTGGCTGACACTCCAGTCACTGTCCCTACCTGCACAGCTTTATTATTAACAAATATGTAATTAATGTGTAAAGTATCTTTTGTTAACTAAGATGTTTAATTATCTTTCATTGGAAATCGTGCATCATCTCATGCATTCATCCCTTTTACTCCTCCCATACTATATTCATTTACAGCTACCACCAATTATGAACCTTGTGTTATTATTATTACCATGTTTATAGAGATTACAATTAGTAGTAACCTACCATTATGAATCATGGTTTTCAAAAATAATCATTAGCTTCCTCTCTTTAATCTAATGCCACACCAACTGTTCAACATTCAATTTTCCTCTCAATCTAGTATGGTCCTACACTTTTCTATTGCCTCTAACCCTATTTTTTAAATAACAAGTCCTTTTGTATTTACCTATGTTTTAAAACTTAAATGAAACCCTTCACGAGATGCATCTTTGTCACTGTGTAATTTAGTAAACTTGTTGGATGAATCATAGTACTGCAAACAACACCACTCCTTGACTTAATAAATTAAAAAAAGACAAAATAATATATTTTATTAAATATTTTAATTTAGATAAACTATTAGTTCTATCTTACTCAAATTATCCAATTAATCATGCATTATTTAATTAATTAAAATTGAATAATAAATCAGGATTTTAAAAAATAATCCTGTCAAAATTAAGAATGGAATAAAAGCCAAGAAGAAATGTTGGGATCATACAGTCCATCTCATAGCACAATATAGGACCGAGTGTGTATAAACTGACACAAAATTATTTTAATTTAATCCATTATTTAACGTAAGATTTTAAATATGTAATTAGATAAAAAAAAAACTTTCATTATACTATAAGAAAATTATTAAATAAAAATTAATTTTAAAATAAAAATAAAATAAAATAAAATTTATATTCTTTAAATTATATATTATTTTAAAAACATAATAAAATAATTTTTATTATTAACAAAATTTAGAATTGGATTTTTAAATTAGTATCTAATTAATTATATAAAAATAATTAATAATTTTAAAAATTAACTTAATTAGTAATTAAAATCTTGATAACTAATTAGATAATAATTTAGAAATTATTTATTAATAATAAAAATTAATTTAGATATTAATAATTTTTTTAATTTTAAATAATATTTAATTTAATTAATATAAAGATTAATTATTTTTTATTTTTAAAATTGATTTGCATTTAATAATTATATGGTTAATTGTATGTTATTTGAATAAAAGTGGATTTTATGAAATATGAATATTTGTTTAGAGTATGATTGGTAGGAGAGTGAGTGAGTGGTGTGTGTTGTTTGAGAAATAAAGAAAGAAGAAAAGGAAAGAAGTATAAAAAATGGAATGGAGCAGTAGTTGGAGACACGAGCAAGACACATGAGTGTGCGTTTGTTGATGTGGTTTGTGTTGTGTTACTTTTATTATTTCACCTAACAGTAGGGTATAGTAATTTTTGTGGGGAAACGAGTAAAAAGATTCCTATTCTTGTGTCTGTCCTCTGCAACTTTGATAATCATATTCAATCTTTTCTCACCCCTCCAACGTTGACTGTTCTTCCACTTTCATGCTATCTCTCTCCCACTGCCCTTTCATAATTCATGGAGTAAGGTTTACTCAAACAACTATAACCTAATAATTTCCTCTCATCCAAATTATCATAACATGTGTTACGTTTGTTTCATCACTATATATATGCACATAATCTCCCTAATATACTACTACTAATAGTAATAATATCATACAAAAGAAATCCTTCACAAGGAGGTAATAATCAAACTACTTCTACATCCATCAATATATATCTAATGTGCAATTAGAAAAATGTTTAAAAGAGCACATACTCATTGTGATTTCTTTTTTAAATAGACACTCTTTTAAGACTAGCTTCAGTTAGGGTGGAAGAATACAGTAAAATTGTTTCGACCGATAAAATTAGTATGGTTAGGTCAATCATTACATTTGAGATATTGTCTGTTTTGGAGGTTAATGTTTCATCACAATTTTATTTTTAAAAAACGTTTCAGTGGATTGGAAAAGGAAAAAGTATATAAATTGCCATAAACCTTATTCCTGAGTGATGTGAGACTATGTTAGACTTATCGAAACAAAATTATTTTTTAATATATGAGTGTAAACCCTAAACCCTAAACCCTAAACCCTAAACTTCACTTTATAAATCAATTTTATAAGGTTGAAGTAAACTTAAAGTTCATATTTTAAAAACTGAATGTATCATAATCATTTAAAATTTATTATAAAAAGGTTAACTAATCTTATCACGTCATCTAAATGAACTCGATTTTATAGTTAAATTAGAACTTTAATTAAGAGAGATATGTGTCAAGTAGCAATTTTTTTTGAATTAATGATAATCTTGAATTTAAATTTTGTAAATAGAAACAAAATAGTTAAAAGTCAAAATTTTCTGTAAATATTAAAAATAAATAACTAATGGATCTTTTAAAATAATCTCAGAACTTTAAAAAAATATAATTATTAATAAATTAAAAATGGCTTCAGATGTAATTTTTACTAAAATAATAACTAGTCTAAAATTTAATAATATTTTCGTATACGAGAATCTATGTGAGTATAATTTGACGACATTTATATATTTTTTCACTTAAAGTATTTTATATTTGAATTAAGTAGAAAACAAATATGAAAGATGCAATGGAAAAGAAAAAGAAAGAAAGGGAAAAAGTGGGCGGTGACTTTCCTAAAGTTTTATCCTTACCAAAACATTGGACCGGACGATGCAACTTTGTCCATATCTTTATGTAGTTTACCAGAGGAAATGATGATCTTATATATTGCAAATGCAATCAATTTTTAAATTAAAATTCAATTCATAAGTTTTTTTTTTACAGTAAGTTATACACTTATTTTGTGACCTTATACTATATTGTTTAATCTTATTGCATAATTTCTCTTTCTTTCATGTTAATTTATCGTAAAAAATTTAATGTATAAATTTATTACTAGTTAGATCAATGTTTGTTTGGATTAATTCATATAAAGTACCAGGTGGAAAAAAATTTCAAACACTCACTTACTACAAAATATATCTTAAATATACTTTAGTCTAGTTAAATAAAATATAATTAAATACATGTCATGTTAGCATTTATTTTAAAAGTGACTTACAATGTAATATAATATAGTATAATTAGCCAGTTTAATAGTCATATTATCAAGTATGAGAAACCTAGGAGAAGAAAAAGGTAATTAATTAGATGATTTACATGGTTCCTAAAATCCCTTAACAACATAAGAGTTAATTAATGTAGGGGATTAAGGAATCAGGGGACAAGCAAGCCTATGAAGTTGTAGCACAATAGGTTTTGCCAAAGGTAGTGTGTAGCAATTGAATGAAAAGGTGGGAATGCACATTTTGGTCATAGGTTTTGATTTTGAAATGGCACACATGTAGCAATCAATCAGCAATAGCCAACGAAGGGAGGCTTTTGACTTGTTTTGCCGCTACAAACTATCATCTCTGTTATGTCAAACACACTGCCCTTTAGGGTTGTCATAAGGGCACATATCCTAATTAATTAGTCACAAATTAGCACCCTTTCGAAAGCACATGCATTAATTTAAAAGGTTAATCCGTATGGTCATTTTCTTGTAAAGTAGAAAGGGATAGCACATACCCTTTCTCCGTATTTCAGGCAAAGCTACATTCAAGAAATGCCATCTTCTCTTCTCTTTCTCTTTTTTGGATCCATAGTTTATTCATATTCATAAAATTACAGATCATTTTGTATCTTGCTAACAATATTTTGCATAAATTTATGATGTTAGGGAAATTTCTGGTGGCTAAATGGTCTTTCATATGTCATTAAAACTCTTTAACAAACAAGATGAGTGTGCATTGATTTCAAAACTAGAACTCACAAAATTATGATAGAAAATTATTAGATGGAAGTGTAGTAAAGAGTGTGATTTTGAGATTTGTTATTTAGTGAAGATGATGGTATGATTTTTTGAAGAACTAGAAGTACTATATATGTATGCACTCAAAATTTTCTCCTTCACAAACTCATAGCAACCTGGGTATGATTGTGTATGCAGTACAAAATGATGAAGAATTGAAGATAATGGGTGAAGGGGCCTAGAAAAGAACTAAGGGAAAGGGTGGAAGGCAAAGGAAATGGGGCAGTGTCCTTGGGAGGTTACCCATAAGTCAAAATTTCTTCCATTTGCATATCCATTGAGAAGGAAGGGGAAAGGGTAAAGAAAGACAAAAAGAGACAAAAAGATCTTTGGGTAGGATTTGGCAAGGATTATTATTCCCACAAGGGTGTGGAAAATGGGGGATAAGGGGAGGCTTTTTATTGTGGGTGGGTTTGTGTAATCCACTCCACCATACAACACACACAAAAGCCCTCTCAAATCATTTTAGTGAGAATGATGATTCCATAGAAAGGCCACAAGAAAGGTCATTGTGCCAAAGGAAAGGGATAAACTACAAATTGTGACAAATAAGCATGAGAATCTTGACTATGCCCTTATGCCAACTCAATTTCCTTATATCTCCATCTTCCTCTTCTTCTTCTTTGCCCCTCATTTCTTTCACACTGTTTACCAAACATTTTTATTTCCATTCTTTTGACTTTACACAAATACACTAAACTAAAACAATTACATCTTAACACGCTATTGCTTAGTGTGAAACATTTCATAAATAAATTAAAAGGATTTTTTTAAATTAGAAACTTAATCAAGGATCTTTAATTTTGAACTTAAATAACGACATTACAAGATAGCTCTTGTTGATTAATTTTTTAGTACGATGTGAAAAATATCCTTCCAATACATGTTGTCGATAGATCTGAATTCTTCCCTCAATTAACCGATGAAATGAAGAGACAAATTTGTAGCTTTAATCGACATTCATCAAAATGTCCCAAACATAAACATGTATGGAACCATGATTGGGTTCACCTATTGCATGCAACCGCCAACAAAATCATAGTGTAAAAAGAGAAAATTAAAAGGAAGAGAAAAAGGAAAGTTGATTATGAACGTTGTTTTTCTTTCTCTTAATTAATGTATACAGTGAAGAAAATCAATCCCCTTCGAAAGTAAAGTCAAGAAATAGATAAAAAGAAAATAAATAAAAAATTGTGAAGTTTATATATAGTCAAAAAATAAATCTGATATGAAGACAATTATTGCAGAGATAATACCGTTAGCAAAGATATTCCATGACATTATATGTTAAATGGGTGTTATGAGCTTATGACATTAGATAATGTTGATTAAGAATAGAATAGTATGATGCTATTTATCTCTGTGTGCCTGCTGTCCAACACAACCCCACGTTTAAAAGACAGACGGTTTTAACTTTTAAGCATCAAGTTACATGTGATTTGGCTTACGCAAATAACAGCCTTTTTTTCAGTAATTTATTTAATTCCAACAAAAATAATTTTACACATATGACATCATTTTAACTCTCTTTTCTTTACCTTTCAGTATTTCAAATGCCACTTAGTTGATGACCGGTAAACATTTGCCCATAATCACTACAAGTAATCTCTTTTAGCGAACATTAAAATTCAAAAACTGGTTTAAATTGATTTACGATATAAGTGGTAGAAAAATTATAGTAGCAAATTATGTAGCACTAATACAGATACTGATACGATATGGATACGGATACGGAGATACGTAAAATCTCTAAAATATAGAACACGGGAACACGAATGTATATATTATATAATTATGAATTATATAAATTGACAATAAAGATTTATGTGCACAATTATGTTTCAGATTTTTTTTGGAGCTGAAAGATGTTTTTTATGACTGATTCACAAGGATTTGTTTCTTATTTTTATAATCATAATAACAATTTATACAATAAAGTTTGAATTTTTTAGAAAATTAATGTATTTTTCCTTTTTAAAATTGTGTTAGAACGGTACTAGAATTGTCAAAAATCTAACAAATACTTTTTGAATTAGACACTTCACGGATACATGTCCTACGGGTGTCATACGAGTGTCGGTGTCCGATACTCCATTTAAAAAGAGTGTCCGAGCTTCATAAATAGCAAATCATTTAACGATTATTTTTTTATTACAAAATTAAAAAAAAAAAGTCATTATTGCATATGGTTGGTCATTCCAATTTTTAGAATATCAATTTAACAATCAAGAATTGATAGAAAATTTGTGGCTAATAAAATTAAAATTAATAACTAAAATCCAATATTTTTAGTTATTAATTTAAGATTATTATTAATAATGTTAATAATAATAATAATAATAATATTAACGATATTAGAGGATGATCCGTTAATATTTTTTTTTTTTCATTCTGGTAGGCGACTCTAGCTAATTGAATGATAATATTAATTATGTATAAGGTTTTCATTTATTAATTTTTTATTGCTGATAGAAAAAATTAAAAAAAATCACAAATGATGATGTGAGTAGACATAAAAGTTATAGTAACATTAAATAAAAAACTCTTTCTAATTATATTATGATTATTATTATTATTATAATAATAATTATATTTATTATTATCACCACTATTACTATTTTATTTATTACTATTATAATAATAATTATTATATTATTAATTGTAGCATTATTACAATTAATATTATTACTAATATTAATAATAATAATAATAATAACAACAATAATAATAAAATATAAAATAAAAATAATTATAATGGAAAAAATAAAATAATTATAATTATAATAATAAAATAGTTATAACTAATTTATAAGAATTTAACGACCAAAATCTCTAATTTCTAGTAATAATAATCATTAATTTATAATAATTTATTTATTTTTAGTGATGAGAATCATTTTGAATGCTAGTTTATAATAATTTAATGATAATCAAAATAAAATTAATCATTTAACTTGTAGTAATTTATTTGTATTTAGTAATTAAAACTAAATTGATCACTAATTTATAAAAATTTAATTACCAAATTATATCAATCACTAATTTATACTGATTTAATAACCAAAATAAAATTAATCACAATTTACAATTAATTTATTTTGACCACTAAAATGGTCACTAAATAATTTTTTTCAGTAAATTTTCTTTCACCACACTTATGTACTTTGCAAATTTTACTCATATTAGATTAAAAAAAAAGTTAAGGAACCAAGGTTGCTACATTGAAATATGTAAAATATGAATTGATATAATTACTAACACAACTCACATAGAATTTTATTCTAATGGAAGAAATTTTAAATAACTTATTATTTTGTATTTCTTTATTTGAATTTAATTATCATATATAATAATATTTATTAAAAGAATTAAGTTTTTTGAAAAAGTAATTTAATTTTCACTAAAAATTTAATTCATTGACAATACATAATATATTAATTTAAAAAATATAAATTGTGTAACATTTAAATGCATGAATATGAAAATGAAATGAAACTTATACATGACTATTGTATTTAAAATCTCATAAATATATTTTTATGGTATCCTTATTACTTAGCAAACATGTTAGCTTATGTATCATTCGAATTGACGAGGATTTCATACTCCAAATACATTTATTGTGACTTTTTAACTAAATAAATTTATTTAATTTTATGTTTTATTTTTCCTTCATTACACTTTCAATGTTAGACGTATCAATATGGGACTAACATTTGTACTTGTTTTTTTTTTCTTTTAACTATTTTTTTTCTACGGAACGAGATACTAATAATAATGTGTCATATCCTCAATTGTTGTCCTAAAAGATGATGAATATGTACTTGAAGAAAAATATTAGATAATTTTGAATTTTTTTTTTTACAAATGTTAAGTGTATCTCTTAACAACAATCAAACATGTTTAAATTCAATGATATTTTTTTAGGGTTGATGAAAATTGTACATGCAAATAAAATGGCATCTTTCTTAGCCCAATCATTTTTCTTTTGATTAACTACTTATTTGTAGCATGGTTAAACTTTTGAACGGAAAGATAATTTTTTTTCTATCAAAATTTAATTGAATCATTATCCTCATGTCATATTTGTTATTGTATACTTCTGTGATCATCTCTAAATATTAAATTTATGAACTTATGAACTCCAATAATTAGATTGTTCAACACATTCAACTAATATCGAATTAGTATTATTATGTTATTTAAAAGTGAGAACAATACTCAATATTTCCTCTTATATTTTTATTACTTCCATTAAATTAAATTTAAATTCTGTAGAATTTGATTGGTTATTTAGTTTCTTTTGGAGGTTAGATCGACAAAGAACTATATTATAAGAAAGAGAATAATATTTATATTTAACGTGATCAACGAAAACATTAAAAATTATATCACTAAGATAATTTTAGATTAATAATAAAGACCCACACCACATATTGAAATTCATGCGAAGCAGCAGAAGATATTTTTTTTTAGAAAAATTTAATTATTTTCACTAGGAGATTAGTATTTTCACTATTTGTTTACACGGATTTTATTATAATTTTACTTCTTATGTTTTTGTGATTGTTAATTATTGTAATATTAATTATATTAAGATCAATAGATGTGAAATCAGGATTGCATGTTAAAATTCTTAATGTTAGCCTATCTATGTTTGAAAGATTTTTTTGTTCTCAATTTTTGTAGAAAATAATTTTGCAACAGGTATAAGCAATGACAGTGAATAATCATAGAGAAAATCCTAGTATTATAATTCAGCAGCACCTTAATTCTCATGATTTATATTGTGTCTGAATTTTAAGTTATTTTCAATTACTAATTATTCCTCTAACTTCTACTTACAATTGTTTGTCATGAGATTTTCAATATCTTTTTTCCAAATTAAATCACTATTTATTTATTTATTTAGTTATATGTAGAAACTTAATTTAGAGAAAACAGTCAATTTATAAGAAGTCTAACTTTACGGCACTTATAAGATTTGTACGGACTTCTTTAAATTTATTAAGTGATGCGTTTATTATTAATATATATATTAATATTATAGTTCTTTTTGAGATCCCATATTTACTACTAGATATAAATATAAAAGACATTTCATAATATACACTACAACTACAAGAAAATCATGAAATAAAAAACAATTTTAGAAACAAAAAATAATTAGTTGTTATAGTGACTAAACTAGAAATTATTTTAGAAACTAAAAAAAAATTGTTTATAAATTAATTTTTATTATTGTTAAATAGTTTTTAAATTGATATCTAATTAGCTACCAAGTTTTAACTACCAATCATTTAGATTCTAGATTTGGTAGAAAAACCTTGTTTGATAATTAGATACCAATTTAGAATTTATAATATAAACTAAATTAGAAACCAAATTTTTTTTAGTCTCTAAAATAATATCTAATTTAGTCACTATAACAACTAATCATTTTTTGTCTTTAAAAATTGGTTTCTATTTCATAATTTTCTTGTAGTGATATAAGTAGATGTACAATTTATCTTATAAAGTGATTTTGTAAGATTGAGTTAATCTTAAAGTTGAGTTCTTGATATGATATTAGAGTCATTTACAGTCTTTTCAACCAAAGTTTATTACGCTGATCAGATCATCTATTATAGAACTATTCATAATATATATTCTCATACACAACAATTGACTTATAACTTGATTTTAAAAAATAATTAGAGTTAAAATTTAGTTCTTAATAATTATCTAATCATAAATTGATAGATAATTAAAAATGATTAAAGTAATAAACATAGGTTCAGTGGAAAGAGGTTGGTTGGAATGATAATAGATATGGAAGATGAGAGAAGTTTGAAAGGATATTTTTGATGTGATTTTAAGGGGAGAATGGTGATAAGCATGAAGAAGATGGTAGAAGAAGAATTAGACATGTGTGTATGGGTGTGGATAAGGCAGAGCACATGCAAATGGTGACTTAATAGGGGAAATAAGTGCACTATATGGTCTGACAGGACAAGTGAATGTGTGGTAAGTATTCCTCTTTTATACAGTAACACTTTCTCTTAAATCTGCCAATAAAGTGGGAGCAATTTGCATCTGCTTTCTACACCTACACCATATCTATATACTCCTGCTCCAGATCACACCTGAAACCATTATTCTTATCAATCTCCTATCTATGGGAGAGATTCGTGGGACAACAAACCATCTTTCAAACACCACTAAAATAGTTAAGGACTCAACCCCCCAAAAATAATTCAAATATATCAAAATATTATCTTACTAAAAAAAATTATTAAATAAAAAATTATTTTAAAAATAAAAATAAATGTTGATTAAATTAGATATTATTTTAGATAAAGATTTGTTATTTTTAAAATACTTTTTTATCATTTATAAAATTTATAAACTAATTTTTAAATTATTATTTAATTATATTAACTATCAATTCTTAATAACTAATTAAATACAAATTTAGAAACTAATTTATAAATTTTATTAATAATAAAAACTATTTCAGTTACATTAATAATTTTTTATTTATAAAATATTAACTAATTTAATCCATATATTAATTGTTTTTTTTTTTAAAATGGTTTTTATTTAAAAATGTTTTTTTTATAGTGTTTTAACTTTTTCTTTGAATTTATTAAATTATAAACTAACTTTTATTTGAATTTATTAATTATAAACTAATTTTAGTTACGAGAATGGTTGATTCGATAATTTTTCATAGATGTATATGCGTGTGTGTGTATATATATATAAAATTAATGTTAAATTTTTATTTGTAAGTTCTTGGCTTATTCTTTTAAATTCTTTTTCTACTGTTTCTATCAATAAGAAAATGACGGACTGAAAATCATTTCTAGTCGCTTTAAAATAATTTTTTTATTAAAATATTCCATTTTGTCTCTTTCATACTCTTGTAAGTATTTTAAAGTTTATAAGTTTAATTAGTCAATAAAGTTATCATCTTAACTTATTCAATTTTTTATTAATATTTTAATTGATTATGTGGTTTTTTTCTTAAGTTACTTTTCACTTTCAAATCTTTTTCTACCTCAATAGGTATTGTTTGGTGGAAAAATAATCTCGAGGTAGTTGGAGTTCAACGAAGATATTTAGATTTGAGGTAATCTGAAACTGTTTAGTTAAATGGTTGTATTGATATTTTTGAAATTTGATTATGAATTCATATATATTTGGAAATCGCACATCGACTAGAGATTAGAGTCTTTCATAGTATATAAGTGGGTGCAAACCTCACTTCATTGAGTCGATTTTATGAGGTTGAGTTAGGCTTAAAACCCACTTCTTAACATAGTATCAGAGTCTATCTTAGTGAGTATTTGTTGGGTTTATCAGGCCACCCGCCATCGGGCCGTTATCGGACCACCCATAACATATATCTCCACGCACGAGTTGGTAGCCTCGACGTGAGGGGGTCGACTAGAGATTAAAGTCTTTCATAGTATATAAGTGGGTGCAAACCTCACCTCATTGAGTCGGTTTTATGGGGTTGAGTTAGGCTTAAAGTCCACTTCTTAATAAAATAAATATTATTAGATGTTATAGATATTAGATAATTTTATTTTTTTTCAATTTGTTATTATACACTATATATGTTCGGACACATTTTGTCAGTTTAACATTGTTAGTCAATTACTGCATTCAAGGTATTATTTACTTTATAGCTTGAAGCTCCTTGTTCTTAAAAGACACATTGATGGGTTAAGGGAGAAAGGTGTATATAAAGTGGCATTGGTCTCGACTTCTTGACGATGTTAGACTATTGAACGTATCATAACACAATTTTTTTTTATGTGAATGACAAATATTGATTCAATGTATTATAATTTTTTTCTCTAATATGGTATTAGAGTCATCCATAGTCTATTCTATTTGAGATTTGGTCCTATCGTGTTATCCGCTATCAAGTTCCATTCATTCCCACACTCAATATCTTTGACATGAACACACAATATCTTCGACATAAGGGAATGTGCTGGAGATCCTACATCAATGAGAGATAAGATCAATTTACAGTATATAACTGGAGTAAACTTCATCTTACTAAGTCATTTTTGTGAGATTGAGTTAAGCTTAAATTCCATTACTTTAATACGGTATGTAAATTTGGTTATATATAATCTTCTCTTTTATTTAAATGACAAACATCTTGGTTTAATAAATTATATTATTTCTTTCTCTCTTTATATGAGTACGTGCAAATGTTATTATAACTTGTTTGTTTAGAGTGTTGAATGGGCCTAATTTTTTTGTATTGAAATGACAATTTTTGTATATTTGACTATAAAACAAAATATCATTTAATTTTTGAAATGAATCACAATTTGTAGATTTAATTTGAATAGATTTGGTAATTATTTTGTGAAATTTCTGTTGGGTTTTGTCATTTTTGTTGGTTTTGTTTATGTTGTTTAAGTTTCAAATTGATCAATTAAGTGACTCTTAAGTGGTGTTTTTTATTTCAGGTGCACAATACTATCACTTAAGCATCCAATTGATCATTTAAGTAATAATGTTTCTCACTTAAGCTATTTTTTAAGGTTTGAGTGAGAAAGATGTAACATCGATTCTTTATTCTCAACAAATCTCATCATTCAAGCAATGACAAGACCAAATTTTAAGGTGTTTCTTGAGCTTAGTAGGTTGTTGAACTAAGTTAGGTTGTTCAAACATTGGTTTGACGCTTGAGTGACATGATAGTCAACATTGATTCTCTCCATTAGAAGTTTAACATTTAATTGTTCATTGGTTATTTAAGTGAGGAAGAAATTGCAACAAATGTTTTTCCTCCTTGGTAATGTCGCTCAAGTGATTAGATGATGCTCAAACAATATGTCTCATCGCTCATGAAAAACTTTGTCACTCAAGCTATATGAGTTGCCACTCAAGTGAAGTTGTAATTCAAGTGTCATTCTTGTGTTTTCTGTGACTTTCATGTTTTAAAGTTTTAATCATTGATGATTAATTGAGTCTGATTATTCTATTGCTCCTATTCTTGATGTGAAATAATTTGAAATTGTTGGAGAGTAATCAGAGTTTGATTAATAATGTATGAAATTAATTTTGTATTGAAGGAAAGATATTGAGATGTTTATACTTTTCAATCATTTTAAAAGCAAAATATACCATTTTGATGGGAAAAAAACAACTATGAATCTGAGGATACCTTTAGGTTGACCACCTTAATTAAGAGTTCGTGAAGTTTAGTGTATTCACAATTTTTAATAGTATACTTTATTTAAGAACTGTATATACACGTTCCGTAGGTACTATTGTGACGTAACACACATCATTTTTTAATTAAACAAGTGACGGAAAAGGACTGCAATAATGATTTCGAATTCTTGGTACATATCCGATGGTTGATTGATATAAAGAATGAAGGGACCGGAAAACTGAAATATCCAAAAAACCATGATCCACATTAAAAAATAATTAAATATAAATATAGTTTAGAAATAAAAAAATTAGTTATTATATTTATTAAATTAATTATTATTTTAAAAATTAAAATATTTAAATTTAATTTTTATTATTAATAAATAATTTTTAAATTAATATTTAAATAATTACTAAAATTTTAGTTATTAATTATTTAAATTTTAAATTTAATAGTTAAAAGATATAACTAATTAAATATCACTTATCAATAATATAAATTAATTTAAATTTTAGTAATTTTATAATTTTTAAAATATTATCTAGTTTAGTCATTATAATAATTAATTAATTATAATTTTTAAAATTAATTTTTATTTAATAATTTTTTTAGTAATTTAAATATTTCATGTTTAATTTATATTCGCATTAAACTCCTATAATAAAGGAAGTAAAAGTATAATTTTTATAGTTAAATAAATTACTATAAATTAAAGAAGAAACTAGTGTGAAGAAATATATATATATATATATATATATATATTATTTATTTATAAGCTATAAAAAATAATATAAATAAAAGTATTAGGAGTAATCTAATCCTTTTAAAAAAATACAAAATAAAAAAGAATAAAAAGGAAGTGATATCTATAAACTTTACAACACATATTTCTTAATAAATTGGGAATCACTCAACTCACCAAAAAAGGAAATAAATAGACCTAAAATAATAAAGATTTCCTTTTTTTTAGCAAACAATAAATAAATATAAATATAAAGGAACATAAAGGGGTGTTCCAACCTTTATACACGAAGGAATCCGAATAACATTTTGGTGTATTTCTCAATTAGGTCCACTTGCATCCACTTTTGCTTGGTTGAACATTATTCCATTTCTATGTTTCCAAATGCACCAAATGATGGAAACCCACACTCCTTTCCACAACTTATTACCTTATTGCTAAACCAAGTACAATGAAATTGTTCAAAGTGTTCCTTCATAGCAAAATGGTTTACAAAGCTTACCCCAATCCAGTTGTGACATAAATTCCAAACAGAATTCGTAATTAGACAAGATATGAGTAGGTGGGAAATTGTTTCCTCCTCGCTTCCACATAAAACACATAGAGAATCCACAACGTGAACCGACCTTCTAAGCAGATTTTGTTTTGTAGCTACCTGTCTTGTAAAGCCCTCCAAAGCATTGTGTCGAGGGTGGAATCGACATACCCCACATGACTCTAAACATATCATTAAAAGCACCTGTACGTGGTAGAACTAGAAAGGATTTCATATGCAGATTTGATAGATTACTTACAGTTTTACGGATCTCTCCATAGTCATTTATCATTCCAACCTGATTTGAAGGTTTGACCTTCCTGAATAGACATAAATTCATCTACTTGGTCATTCTCCCACTCAAACCATTCTCTTCTCCACTTGAATCCCCAACTACAAATGTCACTATCCATTTGCCAAAGCAACACATGAGGCTATAAATGGTGAGAGAATTATTAAACAACCTTGAAAATTTGACTTTCAGTTGACAATTATCCACCCAAACATCATCTTCTCACAACTTGATTTTTTTCACTGAACCTACTACCCATTTCAACAATAAAGATTTCCTTAACATATGTAATTATCGAAATCCACAAAACAATGAAACTTTCCAACCAAAAGATAAAAATCACAACAATACAAATGTCTAACCACAACTACACCCTACATCGTCTAAAAGATATGCAAACCTACTAAATCAAAAAATAATATATATATATATATATATATATATATATATATATATATATATATATTACTTTGAGTTTGAGTCCTTGCCGATCGATCT
>Ga0123342_1002525_pt1 | contig 30392 bp, 17 predicted proteins | sample Turbeawhitnodule_FD_89960 | JGI IMG/M metagenome (GOLD analysis project Ga0123342, IMG submission 89960) | Root nodule microbial communities of legume samples collected from Mexico - Turtle bean Mexico white nodule | ecosystem: Host-associated > Plants > Roots > Nodule | place: Mexico: Nepantla... | reverse complement strand
TCACATTCGCCATTGGCTCTTGATACCAAATTGTAAAACAAGCAATCACTCACTCACACTTAAATTCTCTCTAAAAGAAACACTCTTCTTTGTAATTCTCTCTATTGTATTTCTTTCTGTGGTACATCTTACAAATGAGAGAGCATCCTTTTTATAGGCTTTAGGAAGCTCTTCTAGAAAGATCTACATTATGACCTTAAAATCCCACTAACAACATAATTAAAATCTAATTAAAATCCCACTTACAACTTTTGACCTTTCACCTATCCAAACCCTCATTCTATAATATTCTAGTAACTTCTAATTTTAAAACCCACAAACTAACATTTAAAGTTTATTCAACATATATTGTGAGGCCTAGGAAGCAGTTCTAAATCCTACGAGGAACTATGTAGATAGGTATGGAGTGAGAAGATCCCTTCAATGCATATTATTGTTCTCATAATAGTGCCATCTACACTGATTTTGGGCTTGGCTGAAAAGCATCTTTGTTTTTTGCAGGTTTGAATCAGAAGAGGACTATTTTAGAAGCAAGACCAGAAGTATGTCAGCATGGTTTATTCTTTGCGGTGCATGCCTATCTAACAAGTAAGTGGCAGTTGTGATGCTTTAGGAAGGATCTAAGAAAGACAGGGAAGTATTGGAGGAAGAAGTTGGTGTCAATGTAGAACAACCTATGCAATAACAAGCAGGAATAGCAAAGTCATATGATGTTCATACAGTGCAGTTTTGGTGTTCTATGCTATGTTAATGGTTGAGTTCCAAAAGTAGACTTAATTGAATTTTTGTAATCTGTTTTCGCCAAAGGAGGATCCAAAGAATAGCTGCAGTAAAACTTGTAACTGCTGTACTGTTGGTGGGTTTCAAAGGAGACTTAGTTAACTTCGAAAAGGTTGTAATAATTTTGGTATAAAGGTTATGACACTTTTAAATTATTTTTTTTATTTAATTTATTTATTATTGATAAAAAATAAGCTCTAGAATATTAAGCTAAACAAGAAATCATTAGAATTACGGAGCACATGTGCCAATGAACAACTCATCTTAAGCTTTGGTCACAAGATGGGACGGGAGAACCATTACCACAGTTGAAATGGGTGCCATTTAAATTGGTGGATTAAAAATATATTGTTTTAATTAATTAAATATGACTAGTTACTAATTTTTGTAATTTAAGTATTTTTTGTTTTTTTTTTTAATTGTTGTCTATATGCAACGATGACCAACAAAAATGATTACATGTTATTAGGTAGATGATGGTAAAAAATAGTTTTCTTCGATATGTTTTCTTCAATTTTTGTTTTTCAAAGTTATGCATACATTTTTTTTTTTATCAGCAATGAATAAATAAAACTGTTTAGCTCCTCTGCTGTTTTTAGTGGTTGCGGAAGGGCTGGCTGGGCTGGTAAGGCAAGGTGTGAAGGAAAATCTCCTGTCTGGGATAAAAGTAGGAAGAAAAGAGGTAGAAATTACTATCCTCCAGTACGCAGATGACACCCTTTTTCTATGCCAGGACTCCTTTAGTAATGTTATCACCTTAAAGTCTATTCTTAGGGGGTTTGAGCTAGCCTCAGGGTTGAAGGTTAACTTCCATAAGTCAAAACTAGTAGGCATAAATGTCTTGGAAAGCAAGTTGGACTGCCATGCAAAGAATCTGAACTATGGTCAGATGGTTGTACCTTTCAACTATCTAGGCTTAGAAGTGGGGGGTAATTCGAGGAAGAAAAAATTCTGGGAACCTGTCCTAAACAAACTAAAGTCAAGACTGTGTGTGGAAAGGGAGGTTTCTCTCAACGGCAGGCAGATTGTGCTTAATCAAATCTGTGTTATTCAACCACTAAAAAGTTATGCATACATAAACAGTTTTATTTAACAGATTAAGATATTCCTAATCTCATATTAATTCATTCTTTTATTAATAAAAAAATAAAATTCTACTAAAGTTTTGCTATTTATCAAGAGTCACGGTTAAAGAAAATGAAATTGCAGAAAATGAGAACAGAAGATGACTTATGTAATTGTACATACCCTTTTATCTTCAATCTCTCGAGCGCCCTCATTAATTTCATCCTCGCTGTCTTCATCCTTTACCACTTCTTCAAGTGCCATAGCCTTCGCCCCCAAAAAATAGGCAAAAATGAGTAAAAATTGTCAGACATATGATATTAGATAATTACTAAAAATCAATAATCACTGTTGACTTTATTTCAGTTTGAGTTCAATGAAACCCTAAATATGGAGACAATATTTAATAGAAAATGGTGTTAACTCTTCTGGTCATAAACTAATACAATTAACAAATTAATAGTAATCAACTTATACACAAAGCAATGTGCAACCATGAGTTCAAATGATACCAATAGACTCCATATCTTCACAGCCTAAAAGCATGTAATGCTCCTATTTATTCATTATTTATTATAGATAAAAAAAATCAGAATTAACATGTCATTCCTACTCTCAAAGTTTAAATAATGGGTAGGTTCAAAATTAGGATTTTCTTTATCTAGAATATGAAAACAGATCTATTAGTTGAATTAGAGATCCAATAAACATAGCATCTTTTTTAGAAAAGGTTATGCAATATTTATACCAAATATTTATATTGTAATAAGCGAAATGATAAAAGATAATATATGATGGGAAAAAAAAGTCTACAACTAGCGAAAGAATAATAAAAGTCATTGTAAGCTTTGGTGTAATTGTTTCTTTTAACCAGCAAATAATAAATTAATAAAAAAGAAACATAAAGAAATATTTCAACCCTTATAATTTTAAAAATACAAAACATCATTCTCTAAACACCCTATAAAAATACAAATCTATCAAAACAAAGTAAAAAGGTTAAACAGAAAAAACTCAACATAGAAAAATTGTTTTAATGTGTGATATTATATGCTATAATAAAAAAGTTACGTAAAATATTTCTCAGAAAAAAAAATCAAAATTTATATATTTTATAAACACTATCCTACTATTTACAAGTCATAAAAAGACTATATAAAATAATATTAGTGTCTTTGATAAAAAAAAAATTAATCATATCTATTGGGATACTATAAACTTACAAATTTTTTATAAAATATCAATTTGTTACTATAAACTTAAAAGTTTTGATAATATCAATTTTTTTATTAGTCTTTTAAAATTGTAATCTTTTACATATGTCAAATCGATGTTAAGTGAACCAAATAACATCCACAATTTTGAATCAAATGTATTGAGTCTATAACTCTCTGTTAATTTTCACAATTTTAACAATATTTTTAATGGCGAGATGGAAAGAAAATGAAGTACAACAAGAATTGATAAAAAAACATTCTTCACCTGGTACGTGTGAGAGTGATAAAATGTCCGCTTCTTCCACCGAGCAATGCTGAAATGTTGTGAAAAGAATTATGTCAAATCTATATTCATTGTGATATTTGTACCTTATGCGAGAGTTTCAATATCACCTATCTTTTGATGATATCCTATCCAATCAAACACCTTCATTTTCATTGTTTAAGATGTACTTATATAAGTTTTAATGTTTCTAATATGATATTAAGAATTAACTTTAAGTTTAACTCAGCCTTACAAAATCGGACTTATAAGATGAGATTTGCACACAATAAAATATCTTTATCTCTAATTGATGTTGGATCTCCAACCATCCTTAACCTTACTAAGGTGAAGTACTTTGTTATGTGATAGTATGAAAACAAACCATTTTGTATAAAAATAGAAAAAAGAAATTACAAGATGAAAATATTATTGTTTGGAAAATCATATTTCATCAACATTTTATCATTAAACTCGTATTAAGACATATATAAAGTTTCTATAATTTAAGGTAAAAACTGCCATTTGTTTTCTAATAAGAGAGAAAAGACTAGGACTTACAGATTTGGGTCAAAGAGTTCAATTAGTGACTTCTCTTTCTCCTCAACTTGTGGCATTGAACTTGTTCCTCCTTCCTCCATAGCTATTGATGAACTAGAATCTAGACCAGGATGTAAAATTATTGCATTTGAAACATCATCTTCCAGTGCAGCACGTGTCCCATTATCATGGTCAAAAATTGGAGGGACACAATCCTTATCCGTATGCACAATAGTTGCATTTGAAACACCCTCTTCTAGGCCAACATGTACCCTATTATCATGGTCAGAAATTACAGGGACACAATCCTGATTAGTATGCAAAACAATTGCGTTTGAAACCTTGTCCTGGTCAACTTCTAACACTCCATTTGTTCCATCTTGAGTAGAAATTAAAGGAACACAGTCTTGAACATTATGCAAAATAATTGCATTTGAAACCTTCTCATGGTCAACTTCTAACACTCCACATGTTCCATCTTGATGAGAAATTGGAGGAACACAATCCTGACCAGTATGCAAAACTATTGCATTTGAAACCTCTTCATGGTTAACTTCTAGCACTCCACATGTTCCATCTTGATTAGAAATGGGAGGGAGACATTTCTGACTAGTATGCAAAACAATTGCATTTGAAATCTCTTCATGGTTAACTTCTAGCACTCCACATGTCCCATCTTGATGAGAAATTGAAGGGACACAATCCTGATTAGTATGCAAAACAATTGCATTTGAAACCTCTTCGTCGTTAACTTCTAGCACTCCACGTGTCCCATCTTGATTAGAAGTGGAAGGGACACAATCCCGACCAGTATGCAAAATAATTGCATTTGAAACCTCTTCTCGAGAAACTTCGAGCACTCCATTTGTTCCATCTTGAACAGATATTAATGGGACACAACCTTGACAACGATGCAATATTGTATTTGAAACCTGTTCATGATCAACTTCTAACGTTGTATGTATCTCATCATTCTGATCAACTTCTAACGTTGTATGTATCCCATCATTCTGATTAGGTAAAATTGATCCCATATGTATAATTGCATTTGAAAGCTGTTGAGGGCCAACTTGTTCCGTTGCAGGTAATCCATATCCAGATATCAATGGATCATAAACTAACCAATAAATGAAACAATTGCATTTGAGTATGTGATCACGGTTTACATTTCAACATTAGTGCTAGTATTCTACAAAAATATAGTCTAATATGTGACTTTCAAAATAATTTGGAGAGATTTACAATTTAAATTGCTTTCGTAATGCAAAACCATTCTTAGCAAAAAAAATATTTTCAAGAGTGTTGTCATAAGCTATACACTATAGACTTGGGTTGATGCGGATATGAGCCTTGGATTTTCCAAATATCTATAGACTTGTCAGAACTAGACAACTGTTAGGTCATGATCATTTGCTCTAGTAATTAAGTAACATAATGATGCAACAAATTTCATGGAAATTCTACTGTCCAGGTTCATATCACACTCCTTTATACCATAACACATCCCTAATCACATAAATGCAATTAATGCAATTAGGACATTTACATATTTGTGATCTATGCTCTTTTTCTTATCCTCTTAGTTAAAAAAACAACCAGTAATACTTTGTTTAGATTCAAGAGGAAATGAAAACAAAAAAGCGAGACTGTTTAAAATGAAAAAAGAAATTAAAAACAAGTGGAAAGTTTGTTATATATGTGATAGATATAATAAAATAATTTTTAGATATTAATATGTATAAAATAATTAATAAAATAATTTTTTAGAAATTAATTTGTAGAAAATAATTAATAAAATATTTTTAAATGATTTTAAAATATAACCTTGAGTTCAAATAAATTTTAAATTATAATAAAAAATGTTATAAAATTTAATAAATACAAAATATATTTTAATAATAATAATATATTAAAATAAATTACTATAAATTTAAGATTTTTATAATTTTTATTTTAATTATTGATATACAAAATTTAGTTATAAATAAAATGTAAGCCTATATAATTAATTAATGATTTAATTTGTAATCAATTATACATATACTTTTCTACTCATTTATTGTGCAGACCATATTAACAATTTTTCATCTTTAAAAACAAACAAACTCAAAGGCAAGCTTAGATATAAAAGGTAATTAGGACAGCTAATACCATTACATAAAACAAATTAATAGTTCAAAAACACACTAAAATTAGCAATTTTATTTCTAGCATAAATTTCCCAAATTTAGATTTTTCTACCCTTTTAGTAAATTATATATTGTTAACCTTTTACTTATGTGCAAAGATATAAATATAAATTGCAGATATTGGGTAGGCATTGTTACTTATTCCTGGGCATAATTCAATACTAGAAATAAATTATTAAATATAAATTAATTTTATAAAAAAATTAATTATTATATTAATTAAATTAGATATTATTTTATAAATTAAAAATTGAATTTTCTCTCAAATTTTGCAAGCTGTAAACATAAATTTTATCACCAACTAAAATATTTGACATAGTTACAAAAATAGGTTACGTACCAACATTCTCCAATAGCTTGGGATCCCCATTAATATCAAGTTCAACATCTAGGGATAGCTCGTCTGCATAATTTCTTGCAAATATTTTTGCATGTCGTGAAGGATTCAACTTTCTGCGCTTTGGTTTTTTTGCACTTCATAAAAAAATATTGTTACTTTACCATTTTACTTCATAACATGAATCTATATGAGGGGCTCAGAAATTTCAGAACAGTGGGAGAGTAAAATAGCTTACCAATGCATAAAAGTGTCTAGTTTTGGATCAATCAACTGTGCAACAGTTTAAAGGAAAATTAATTAATAAATTTGAGAAACAATACTAAATTCTAAATGCATCCATGCTAAAACTTTAAACAGTTTAGTCACTCTTTCATACATCGAGAATTTTATATCCATTAGTGATATAATCAATTTTAAACTAAGGAGACCTTACACAACAATCCTAATCCTAATTTTAAGATGATCGTAAAAAGCCTTATTACTATTTCCAGCAATAAAACACATAAACTATAAACTAAGAAATCATAATCAATTTGACGTGAATAATGTTAATAGATTTGTAAAAATTTGAGGAGAAACTGTTCGAACCTGTTGCTTCCAGTTAGGGTTCTTCACAGATAGAGATACAGTTGGAAATTCCTCTGATTCCTGCAAAGTTATTCATACTTGAAACCATGGTTTACTATAACTTAGTGATGAATAAGCTAGCAAGAGTTTCAAAAATTACTTACCGAAAATTCGAAACTAAATAGCTCGTGCGATGCTATCAGGTGATGTTTTAAACCCTACAACAGTAATGTCATCAGAAACATTAACGACAGATTTATATTATCAGTACATAAATTTAGAGTTTTGAATCAGTAATCAAAAGTCTTAACCTGATAGTTCACGCACTGAACTAAGCATATTGCGCATGTGAAGTTTTCAGTGACTGCAATCAAACCATTTCAGTTAATAACTAATTGCTGTAAGGTAATTTAGAAGAGTAAAAACAAAAGTGACTATCAGATAGGAAAAACTAAGATTCAGCTTAATATAATTAGTAATTAATTATTCTAATCAAATCAAAAATATTATTATTGCTATTTATTTCATCATTTTTAAATATTTGAATATAATCAATAGTTTTTTTTAATCCGTAAAAGAGTAAGATATTTAATATTGAAATTTAGTTCTAATTTATTAAAAACTAGATTGAAGACAGAATATAAAACTACAGAGTTATAATTTTCTTAAATTAAGTGAGCCAACTCATTTTGTGATTACCCATTACAACAACTCTTTCCTGCACCCATTAAATTTGCTTCCTACACCAATAAATTTAAAATTTCAAAATTGTCCTTCATTCTACCACTGGAAATCTGAAATTTTAAAAAACAGGAAAAAGGAAAATCTAGAATAGATATTTTACATTTTCAAAATAAAATTAAAAAATAAAAATCTTATTCTGAAAAAGAAAATAAAAAATACACATAATACGACCATAAAATATTTTCTGGAAAAAAAAACTATAAACATATTATTGAAAAAATGATTACAAAGAACCAGAATTTGAAGACATATTTTTGAAAAAGGTTATTATGAAAAATTATTCTAAAGTATAGTTCAGAAAAGTGTTGTGAAAATCTAAATATAAAAATGTATTATAGAATACCAAACCTGAAATACATTTTCACTTGTACCTTTACTTCTATTTAAAACTAAAAAGGAAATTTTAGTTATTTCATGTCAATTATAGGATGCAGGTTTAAATTTATTGGGTGTAGGAAGTAAAAGCCCAACTCCAATACATATAATGTTCTTCTCCCACTGGGTCATATCACTCTCCAATACATATAAAGAGATATAATTATTGAGAAACTTTGTTAAGCCACACATTTGTTTTGTTTTTTCAATGAATAATTATATATATATATTATTTATTGATTGATTTACAAAATCAATGATAATAATTTAAACTGACAAAAAATAACCTTTATCCTAATAATTAGTAATTGACTATTCTAATCTAAAACATCTTGTTAGCATCAATAGGGGACTACATATTATAACATCTTTGCTAATATATTTTTTATATAAATGTAAATCTTCTAAGATGCATTAACTTCTATCAGCCACTAATTTGTTTGGAAATTGTTAATCTGAAAGAAATATACTAAATGAGCAAGAGAAAGCGTAAGAACAATATTTAAATTACCTTCAGTTTTTTTTAACTTATCTTGGTAATACCTGTAGTAATTTTCAGAAGAAAAAAATGATTAAAACAGACAGAGCAGAGTAATTATCATTTCTTCTATTAGCAGAAAAAAAAAAACAAAAAAAAAAACGATAAAAGAGGAAAATATAGTAAAAGAGAAACCAGTTGCATCTTGTGCTTATGCTAAGAAGGTCTGGAATTGAATTTTTCAAATTTTTTCTTTCTTTAGTCATCAATCTATTAATCATGTAATTTGCTTTTATTTCTTCTCCTAATAGTCCTACTATTATGAATAATAATAGACTTGTTATTTAAAAGCGTATATAATTAATTACCAAATTTTTTCAATCACATATAAAATTTAAATAATTAGTAGTTAAAACTTTGATAATTAATTATATATTAAATTAAAAATTATTTATTAATAATAGAAACTACAATAGAAATCAATAATTTTTTTAGTCTTTAAATATTTATATTTTATTCATTATATTAACTAATTATTTTTTTTAAAATTTTTTATTTATTTAATAGTTTTCATAGTGATAATTTTACTTAAATGTTCTTGACATTCAGATTAGAGAAAAAACTCTTCATGTTAAATCCTAAACTTCTTATATGTTAGTTGAAATTTTGAAATTGGGATGATAAATTTTTATAATGATATCTAAACTTGTTTAATAATAATAAAAAATAGAAAATATCTGAAATTGGGTGAAATTATCCTGTCAGAAACAAAGAAGCGAAATTGTCATACCTGTAGTGAAATAAGACATTTCCTAGCAACCTGAACCATGCAAGCAATTAGAAGTTAAAATGTAAACCAAATTGCAGAAATTACAAGAAAATCACCAGCAAAATAAATAAATAAGAATTTAATACTATTTAACAGCTATAATGTATAAATTCAGAGGTAAAGTACCAACAGTGTATGGACACTATTTAACAGCTAAACAAGCACCGGCATAAAAAATAACTAAAAAAGTGGACGACTAATTCAATACTTATTTATATATTATTAATCGATTTGGAATCTTCAAGTAATAAGACTAAATAAAATTAAGAACATTTGATATAGTACTCTTCTACATAAGTTCATGATAAAAATGAAATTTACCAATCGATGTGAGGTAACGATGATGACGAAGATGCCTCTTCATTCCTCTTCCGTCTCCTGCAAGGAGGTGGTTCCCTAGCTGCTCCAAATTCTTCAAAACGAGTTGAGATTTGAACATTCTTTAACTTACCCTTTCAAAACCATAACAACAACCGTCAATACATGTTAAAGAATTGAGTTGATATGGTGTTTTTGCTTGGTGGATAAATGATATCGATGCTAGAACAAACCTCCACTTCAGAATCATCGGAACTTCGAATTGAAATGGTCCTGTTCTTTGTTCGACTATATTGTTGCAAACAATACTGCAACATGATAAAAAGTTTAAGTACTACATCTATCACACTTCTAACGGTTATTTTAACAATTGCACAGTGAAATATACTAATTTTTATAACTACAATATGGCACAATGAAACAACATTCAGCATCGACAAACCACATATAATTAGATGTCATACCTTCAAATTACATGCACGAAATTCAGTGCTAAATTGAATCTCAGTTCGACCTTGCAAAGGACAATCTGAAGACATCTTCAAAATCTCATAAAGAAATTTCAAGGATACCTTTCCTAATAAGCTTCTTTCTCCACCCAATGCTGTCAAGTACAGAAGCAAATCATATGAACATATATATCAGCAGTTCAAAAATCGCCATTTTCAATAACAAAAATGATTCAGTGTTTTAAAGCGGAAGTTAACAACTGAACCATATTCTCACATTCATTAGAAGCCACCTCCACAGGCATCGTGCTTTCATTGAGTTTAGACAAGGAAATTGGGTTTTTCGCTGGAAAAAAAATGGTTATAACAAGGAGTTTAGCAAAAACAATGAAGCTATACATGTTCATGAAATAGCTGGATCAAAACAACCATATGCATACCAGAGGCCAAAATGCAGAGAAAATATTTGTCATAATTAGTTTCCACAGCTAGCTTTTCCTGTTGAGGAAGCATAAATTTTACTAGGACAGAATGATTCCCGTGCAAATCAGTTCCACAGGGACCTTGAAATGTGAATATCCGACCAACATGATACTTTTCTTCCTTTAAAAGTCAAAACAAAAAAGTATTAACCACATAGAATAAATTCATTAAACAATAAGAAATTTATTGAGTGTAAGAAATTGAAAACAACTAATAAGAGGCACTATTCCTACCCCTGTAGCTTCCCTGTTCGGATCCAGCCTTCCCAGACAGACACACAAAGGAAACAAAGATTGAGTTTCATGAACTTTCAATGACAGCGTAACTGTCATTAGAATCCTATATTTTCAAATCAGATACCTCGTTAGCATCTCAATAATATTGATATTTATATTAAACTATTATCATCTAAAATAAGACACTAGCAGAATTAAAACAATGACTCCAAATCTCTCTAAACTAGCAAATTTAACCATTTCTGACAGAAAAATGTCATTCGAATTAAGGTAAAAAGAAGATGTATCACAAGGTCTTTAAACCTCACCTGTCTTTAAACATGATCTCATACTAAACAATATTACAATATTGTCCATTGCTTTGGATGATATAAATTTTTTTAACATTATTGTATTATTAGTATGAAGTATTTACCAGTTTTTTCACTAAGTATGGGAAATCTGATTAAGCATCATTATTCAAATCCAATCAATTGTTTCTATTCACAGAGTTTGAATCTAAAACCTTGTTTAAAAATTATAAATTCATTTTCACTTAGATGAAATTTTTGATAGATAGGTATGTATGGATGTTGAATAATGTGTTGTCATACATGTTTAGTGAAAATTGAATGTTTATTGAAGGTCTTTTAGAATTTTAGTACTATTTATATTTGTAACAGTTAGAATATTACAATAATATTCAAAGAGTTACTTTGGTGTTTAAGATGTATTTGAATGTATTTCATAATGTAATCAAAAAATAAAAAATCAAATACAGAGTAATTTAGTTCTAAATTTGGAATGACACCAGTGATGTCAAAGCTCCAGATGCTTGCAACAAAATAAAGTGACAGTGACAATGAATAACACTTCAAAATCTAGTAAGACAATTTATAACAATTTTTAAGTTCGTTTAAATGAAGGATAAAATTATGATCTTTGGGCTATTAAAATGAAAATTTTGTTTATCTCTATGTGAATGTCTTAGTTAATAAAAACAGAGCATCAATTCCAAGAATCATGAGAATAAAAGCATCAAAGGAAGCATGAGATATGTTAAACAAGAGTTTAAAAGAGATTGATTCAAATGTAAATACAATCAAACTTTAATCTCTTAAGAGCGATTTGGAGAATGAGAAGTGGAAGAAACAAAAATTTGAATGAGTTCACCTATATATTGTCTTAATTGGTTAATCAAATTAGAACTCATGGAGATGCAATCAATGATTGAAGAATTGTTGATAAGATTCTTATTAGATTGATTGAATAATTTGATCCTATGCTACTTCACATGGAAAAAATTAAGGACTTGACAACCTCGACTATTCAAGGTTGATAAGGTCACTTAGAACCAATGAATAAAGATGGCTACTCCACAGTGAAAAATCAGATGAAAATGCATTTCAATCCAAACTCACAATGAATAAAAAAAAATGGTGAGTCTTCTAAAGATGGTAGATTTGGAAAATGCAAAGGAAAAGGAAAAAAACACACATGGAAGAGGAAGAAGGTATTAGGAAAAGGAAAAAAACACACATGGAAGAGGAAGAAGGTATTATGACAGAAGAAAAAATAATGAGACTCAACTAAATGGTGTAGAATTGTAAGAAGAACAAAGATTGGAATAAAGACAACCACAATGTTATAATTTCAAAAAGATCTGACAAGTTCAAAAGAGTTTTTATATGAAAATCAATAATACAAATCATTTGCTGAACCAAAAAAGTGGTTAAGAAAACTTGCTCTTTCCTTGTCAAAAGACAACTCAAGAGTTGAACAATTACTACAGTTCATATAACCATACATAAATAAGTTTTTGTTAACATAACCTCTTTATTTATCTCGAAAATTAAATTAAAAAATGGAGAGTATGTTAAAGTAAAAGAAAAATCAAATATTGGAGTTACAATAAAACAATAAGGTAAGTTGATTTATGATACTCTTTATATATGTGTCAAAATTAGATGAAAATAGAGCATTGACCAACTTTTGGAACATGACTATTTAATAAGAGAATTGCAAGTGCAAAATTTTTATTTAAAAGCAAAATTGTTTTTATTGAAAATGAGAAACAGAAGAAGATTTAATTTCACTTTCTCTTTGTTATGAGAGAAAACTCAACAAGGTTAGAGAAGAAAACAACTAGTATCTATGACACAAAAGACCTACACACTTAAATTGCAATGGTCTTGTTTAGACTACAAAAGATTGAGAAGAAAAATAAAGTGTGTAAAATGTGTATACTTGACAAATATCAACACCAACCATTTCTAGAAGAAGGAGTAAGTAAAGTTAAAGAAGTGTTAGTGGTTCAATGTGTGCTATTTCTCATACTTAAAATAGATACTTTATCTTATTGATTGCTAACTTGACTCACATGACATAATTTATTTTATGATAAAAAAACAAAAGTAAATTATGTATTTATCAAAATCTTGGCAGCAATCCACATGTTGACAAAAAAAAAAATATTTCGACTTGACACCAGTTGAAACATGGAGTCGAAGAAAAACTTTAATGAACTATCTTAAAACTTTTGGTGTATTAGTTATGCTCAAATTCTCAAAAATAAAGAATAAAGCTTGAAAAATCAAGTGTGAAATGCATCTTTATTGGTTATAGTACCATGTCAATGGACTTTTTATATATTGAAGACTAAGAAAATGATCACTAGTCAAGATGTCATACTTAATGGGAAGACATTTTGGATTTGGAAAGAAAAAACAAAGAGAAGGAGAAAACAATTCCAATAACTATTTTTCAACCAAATTCAAAACCCGTAAAATGAGGAATTAAATCAAGTTTCCCATCCTCATTCATCCTTCAAGGTGAAGTTCATAATATCTAAGCTTAACTCTTTAAAAAACAAGGAGTTTTAGTGATATTTATGTAAGGAGTAATTAATGCGTTGTGGAACTAGAAAATTTTGATAAAAAGGTTATAGAAGAAGCTTGGAGAAAGGTCATGCAAGAAAAAATTGAAGTAATTTAAATACTAAGACATGAGATTTAATTAAGTAGACAAATGATAAAAGAATGTATGGGTGTGAAATGAGTGTACAAAATAAAGCATCATCCAAAAGAGTAAAATATGACTTGTTGTAAAGGGGTATTCACAATACTCCAGTGTTGATTTTGAGTAGACTTTTTCTCCATTGGCATGTTTAGACACCTTAAAAGCTTAATTTCCCTTGCAACTCATAAAGGATGGAAATTATTTCAATTTGATGTAAAGTTAACGTTTTTCAAATGGTGAATTGAATGAAAAGGTCTATATATGTTGAACAACATCATAGATTTGTGATTGAAAGACCAAGAATACAAGGTTTATATGTGAAATAAAACTCTTTATGCTTTGAAACGAGCTCCAAAGGCATGGTACACCAACATTCTATTTCATAGAGAAAAACTTAAAAGAAAAGCAATAAGATATGAACTATATTTTAATTGTTGTACTGTATGAAGTGACTGGATATGCACTAGAAACCATTTATAATTGATTGAAGATTTCAAAAGAGAGATGATGAAGAGATGTGAGATGAACAATCTAGGTGATTGGAAATTTTCCAATAGAATGAAGTATTTTGTCAAAAAAAAAAAATGTGGAGAAAACATTGAAGAAATTTGGGATGTTTGATTGTAATCAAATTATTACACCACTAATTATGAAGAAAAATAAAGAAAGAGGATGGAGAAAAGAAAAATGATACTATCAACTATAGAAATATGATTGGTAATTTATTTTAGCTCATTAGTATCATATTATATATTATAATAGCAACGAATTTATTTTATCAGTTGATGAATGATCTAAGTCATTCAAGTGATTTTTGTGATAGTGATGATATGATAGAATGCATGGATGATATTAAAAGCACTTATGGATATGCATTTTTTTTTACTTGGCTAAAGTGCATTTTCAGGGTACAAAGAAACAATAAGTTGTGTTGTGTTTCAATTTTTTTAGGAAGTAAAACATATTTTACCTGGGTTGACAAATATGGTTGAAAAAAATACTTGAAAATTTCAATGAATAACAAGATATCCTGATTGTTTGTAAGGATAATAAATTAACTATTGCTATGAACAAGAATTCAATTTATTATGAAAGAACAAAACATTATCAAATATCATTTTATTGAAAATAACTATTGAAAAAAGATACAATTATAATTTTTCATGTTAGATGATCAACCCACTAATATTTTCCGGAACTTTTACCTAAGTTTAAAAAAATTAGAAAATTCTTAGGAAAACAACACATTAAAGATGCATTATTACAAAATGTGACAAAAGCAAAGATAATTAAAACAAAGAGTAATCCAGATCTAATTTATCTTGTTTTAATTTTGCACACTATTTCATTGAAAATAAATATTACTCTGAAATATGAGCAATAATGAAAGGTCTATTTTGGTATGCCTAAAGGTGCATATTACAGTGAAATGCACAAGACAAACCACAACAATAGTATTAACAGGTCTCCATATGTTAGAGGCTCAAAGAAATTGAATTAGAAAAGTCACATTGCTTGATCACAACTCATCTTGATGAGTATTTGAACCACAAAAATTTTCATTTTAAATTACAAAAATAGTAACATAGAAACAGTTATTCTGCCAAACATAGCACATAATGAGCTTATAGCATGTATTAAACAAAAATATTGGTCTAAGGAAGATTATATATAATAGCTTTACCTCTTCTTGTGCTTGTTCTTTATATTGTGGTCCAAACATCTCTCAAGAAAGATTGGCTATAAGCAGAACATGTATATCATTAGAATCAAACAGACAATAATATCATCTCCAGAACAAAAAAAAGGAATTAAGAAGTAAAGCAAATAATATACCCACTCCTCCAACTCATGTATATGATAGTGTTAACAATGAAAAATCTTATTAGAGTAAATATGCAATAATGATATAACAAAATTGGATAAAAGAATATTTCATAATCACAACAAATTCTTACATTTATTTTGGTAAGCAAAAGGCTAAATGTATGTCTTCTCTTGTTATGTAATTACAAAACAATAAGTAATCACAAAAAAATATCAAACAGTAAAAAACTTGTAATCACATAAATAAAATTAACAATGGTAGAAGGAGTACTCGAGAACGGATTTTGTTGTAGAGTTCTACTGGCTCGCAATAAACTGCCAAACTTTTTGATGCATCAAGCTTCTGCTCTGCAGATAAACCATTCCAAATATTTCCAGGGTCTGGTGGTTGATTTGTGCTTCTTGAATATCTACATGGATAAACAAATGTTTGCATTTGTTATGATGCATCATTTTTGAGGTTGGTGGAAAGTTGTGGTAATTCTAGGAACTTACCTTTCAGAAGCTGCAACTTGCCTTCTTGCCGAAGAAGTCTCTGGTAGATCTAACATTTATCTGAACTTTTAGATATGAAATTTTATCTATAACAACAAACCTACAATAGAAGACAGTGTGAAAAATCATCAAAACCTATCTAAGATAAAAAAAGCTTAACCAAGTGACATGTGAAAAAGTGTTAGCGTTAGAATCATATATTGATTATTCTTAGCAACAAACCTACAATAGAAGAAAATTCATATATTGATTCACCCCTTGAATCCACGTAGATACATATTTTTACACAAAAATAATTAACTTCAACAATCAAGTGTTAGTATTAGAATCATACATCATCACTTTAAACCTTTGACTAAAAATATACACATAATTCATACGGGAATCATATAGTTAGCATATACTAATCATAAAAAAAAATCTGTTTAAAATTCGTCACTTCTCCTAAAAGTACTATTTTTTTAAACTTAAATGCTTAAGGTTTTTTTTTCTCAAACCTTAGTTCTTTGGGGGTGACATAAATAGTTTGAGATTTTAAAGATGTTAGACTCAATTTTACGTTCAAGTAAATATCTTAATATACATAGGGTTGAAGTATCCTAAAAATGCTTCATTTAATATAATTCTTTTTAAAAAGATCCATTTTTTTTAAAGATCGGATCTTTCCGAAAAATTAATCCTTTCAAATTGGTTCAGACGAGCAATCACGATATTTCTAATTAATTTAAACACCAAGAATAAAAAAGAAGAAATTAGATAAAAAATCTCTAATCTACGAGATTTAGGGTTTTAAGGAAACTAAAACAAATCCAAAATACTTCAATTTAAACACAACACACATTACTCGTTATTATTCCATTCATAAATAATTCCTCTAAATCTAAAGATTATGAGTTTACCTAAACAAAGTTGGAAATAAATATTTTTAAAAAATAAATCATGTTTCTCGTAATTCAAATAACATTTCTTTATGTTTGTGTCACTCATGAGTGAAAAGGGTGTGAATTGAACAACTAAACCCTAAAAGAGAGAAAAGGGGGGAAGATGAGTTTATTTAATCAACAAAAAATATTAGAAATCTAAATCGGAACACTTAGGTACTCCAACTCTTTTACACAATAAATACATCAAGAATGTTTTAAAGCATTACCTCTTGAATCACAAACTTCTTCCTCAGCTTCACAAAATTCCCACACTCTCAGCATAAACATAAATCACAAAAAAAAAAGATAAGTCCTTATATTATATATATATATATATATATATATATATATATATATATATATATTATTTTTATTTTTATTTTTATTTTTATTTTTATTTTATTTTGAAAAATGTGTTTTGTGTTATTTATAATAGTGAAATTAATTACTTTTAATTTAGACATTTATTGCATTCTATATTATTAAGTGAGATTAATTATATCAAATGTGTACTATAACTCTTTATAATAGAATACTGTAATTCTCTATCCCATTTATTATTATGTAAAGAAAATTTCTGTTATATATTATTTAAATAAGTTATCATTTAATATTAATAATTAATATTTTTTGAAATTATTTTCACATTTATGAAGGGTTGGGATAACGCATTCTTTTTTTAAACATAAAAATAAAAAATCATGTTAGGCATCACCATGAAACTTGTCATCTCAGCTAGGTTCACATACCAGGATCCAACAATCATGTCATTACATGAAAAAATATTATTAAACAAGAAAAAAGAAAGAAGAAAAAAAAGTAAAAATAGTACAAACAAGTATAGGGGACTAAGCCAAAACATATACATAAAAAGAAACCTCAAACTTAGACCAAACAAAACATTTTTTTTTATTTAATTTTCCCTTTAGTAAAATGATATAATAAAAAAAAATTATTTAGATAAATACTTAAGATTGTGACAATTGGACATTATATCAAGTTATACAACTAATAAATATTTTGTGTGAGAAAATAATTAATGTTTCGGGAAGTTGATGGCACATGTGCACATATGCTTGGACGAGTTCGCTATTGATTGCTCAACATCAGGTTATGTAATTCCAATGGTACTGGATATGATCTAATCCTAAATACTAGTTACTTGGAAACATTGAAACATTATGTGGGATAATGTTGCACCATGAGTAGGGTGCCCATGTGAGCAGAATGTTCCCCTAATGTTGGCACATGAGTTGGTGCTCTGTTGACAGGTGATTGTTCTGTTATTATTTTATGCGCTCCTTGGAGATAAGATTTCGTTCTATTGTAGCACCTTTAGAGAAGGCGCCCCTAAACAGAATGGGTTTCTCCTGAGTATACTTTCAGTTGAGATTAGATTCTCATGAGAGAAAGCTGTTACAAGAGGTAAGCTATAAAAGGGGCTTGAGACCATAGGTTAAGGTACGCTGTTTCTAAGACTAAAACTTACTACTTCTTAACTTTTAGTAATCCCTTTACTGACTTGATCGTCGGAGTGCAATCAACAAGTAGGTCCTTCTCTGTTTCAACGAAGCTACGTTCCATAGCAACAAGAGATAAGACGGGTTTGTGAAGAAACAGACGAAGCTAGAGCTTGTCATCAAAGTCAACCAGTAAGAACACTATTAGTGCATATTCTGAACCAGCATAAATATGCATAGAAGGTTGGAACTCTTTTGGCAAGGAAATTGTTTATTAGTATAAATCATTATGTGTGTTTGTTTTGCATTGGTTTTGGTAAATGTTAGAGGTGCCTCGGTGGCTACTCGGTTTAAACATATGCACTTTGGAACTGTTAAAATTATAGGCCTTAAACAAGACGGGGGGGTGGGGGGTAAATTTTCGCAAGTATTGAATGTTGAGTGAAAGACTATGAAGAATCAATCAATTAGAAAACTGTTCAGCCTAAGAGAAAACTGTTTTAAAATTGATTAAAAAAAAATCAACCAGTTGTTTTTGCGAAACAACCGGTTGTTTATACTAACAGATTTTAAAACAAAGATAAAACAATTTAATGAGTGTAGGGATAGAGAGATTCACACAAGATGTTTATACTGGTTCACTCTTAACCAAGAGCTACATTCAGTCCTCAGTTAACCACTAAGAATTCACTATGTAATCAAACCTAGATTACAAACAACATACCAAAAATGATGATCATGAACCCCTCAAGAACACACACCACTCTTTGGAAAAACACAGTTTCCAGAACAACCATCTGAAACTGCACCACACCAAATCACACAAAATATATAATGCTCAGAGAAGAAGGGAATATAATACACCTGGGTAAAATCAAATATTAAAGTTGAGAATTACAAGACAATCCTATTCCACACTTGAGATGATCCAAAAGCTTTTTGAAATCTTGAAAACTATTTTTGATTGATCTCTCTTTCTTAGTTAATGACTAGGAGCGTAAAACAATCTTTTTATACTTCAATCAGATGGTCAAAGCAGTTAAATCAAGAACCAAAATTAGTTTGGATAATTTAAAATAGATTGGTACATCTTAATAGAATTTTATTAAGGTTTTCAGAAAAACAACCAGTTTAGTTCTCGAAAGAACCGGTTGAATTGGTTTGACAGCAAAATCAAAACAAAATAACCGGTTGAATCGACATTTCAACAGGTTCAAATTTCAAACTCTTTAAAAAACTCATATTTTTCAAAAGAATTAAGATTCAATTAACCTTAGATCATCATAAAGAATGTATTAACAAATTCAAAGACTATTAGACACACACAATCAACAATAAGGTCTTCAAGCATTCCTCTTGGATTTGGAGACATCAAAGCACCTTGTTTAATAGGAACATGGTGGGAATGGACGATACCCAGAGATGGGGAATGGTGAACGAGGTTATTTTACGGAGAGACTTAATAGGTGGGACAAGAGATTTGAGTTTGTGAGACTTTATGATAACGTAAGGCAGTTGGTGAAATAACTAAACAATATTCGAATAGGAAATGTCAAAGTGCATGTCAACATATTTAGGTATAGAAGGAACTACACTCAAGCCTATCAAGGAGAAAGTAATATGACAACAATGAAAAATGTCAATACAACAAAATAATGGGACCATTTTGTCTGGTTGGAAAAGAAAAGGAAACCAATATATGCTCAAGCTGCAAAAGGATTGTCCTCGTCTAGGAGCAAATAAGATAAATGGAATGGACCCGTGATACAAACCAATATGAAAAATCTTCCATGGCTGAAAAGTAGTTTCATTGGTCGCATGCAACTAGATTTTTCATTCAAGCAGGTTAATGATGTGTTTTGTAAAGGGGGAATGAGTATGATAAATGTGAGGTACATAGGGGATAATTTAGTTCTCTTAACATAGAATAAAAGGGAAAATGTAGAGGAAATGGTAGAACTCAATAGAGAATGGTTTGAAACCCTATTCCAATCCATTGTGCCATGGTCGGAACAGGAAATGTCAAGGTCACCTCTTTGTGGTGTGTTGGTGTAATATGGAATTGATTACTAATGGAACTCAAAGGTTGTTATGAGAACTGGATGTAGCTCAAGGTTGAGTGAACCAGTATAAATCTCGTTGTGTAAATCTTTTTATCTCTATCTCCTTATAATTGTTTGTGTTAATTCAGTTTCTGTTGCTGGTATAAACAACCGATTAAAACGCAATTTGAGTTGGTCAAAATTCTAAAAACAGTTTTTGTAATATTGGTTGATTGCTTTCCTTAATTGCTTATATGTGATTGTTTGATAAAGGTTCATTCTTAATCAATCTTTGCGAAAATCTTTGACAAACAATTCACCCCCTCCTCTTGTTTAAGCCATCAATTCTTTCAATTGGCATCAAGAGCTAGACTCTTGAAAAATATTTGAGTCTCTGTTTTTTTTCTGAAAAAATCTTTTACATGACTTACAAGTTTCCTTTTGGAGAAGGTCCTTCCATAAACAAACCACCACTGTTTTGTGGTGTCAATTACCAGTTTTGGAAGGTGAGAATGAAAATCTTTATGCATTCAACTGATAAGCTTATTTGAAAAACAATTGAAAATGGTCCCTTTATACCTTAATTCAACTGAGGTTTTAATTGATAAACCTTCATCTGATTGGACTAAGGTTGAAGGTAAGAAAGCCAAATTTGACTGGATTGCCAAGAATATAATAACCTCTGCCTTGAGTTGTGATGATATTTTTAGGGTATCACAGTGTAGCTCAGCAAAGGAAATGTGGGACATCTTTGAAGTCACACATGAAGGGACAAATGATGTCAAGCGAGCCAGAAACCATGCTCTTATTCAAGAGTATGAACTCTTTAGAATGCAAAAGGGAAAGACCATTTGTGATGTGCAGAAAAGGTTCTCTCACATAGTGAATCACTTGATGAGTCTTGGTAAGACTTTTGACAAGGAGGAGCTGAACATCAAGATATTGAAATGTCTTGATAAAACATAGCAGTCAAAGGTCACTGCCATCTCAGAATCAAAAGATTTGACATCGATGACAGTTGTATCATTGTTTGGTAAGCTTAGGGAGCACAAGCTCAAAATGAATAGGCTTGTTGTCCAAGAAAGTGAGGACAAACACAACAAGGGCATAACACTCAAAGCTTGCAATCACAAACAACAACAAGACTCAAGTGGAAGTGATGAAGACATCATGAGTCTACTATCAAGAAAATTCAGCAAGTTCTTGATGAAGAAAAGTCAAGCTTCAAAGAGGAATGGTTCTAAAAAACCCAGTGAATTTAATATTAACAAGTACCCTTGATATGGCTGTGATGAACATGGTCATATCAAGGCAGAATGCCCCAACAATGAAATCAAAGAAAGAGCAGATTTCAAAAATTAGAAAAGGGGAAAAGCCAAAAAAACATATTTGGCATCTGATGACAATGAAGTATCATACTCAAGCTCTTCTGATGATGAAGAAGCAAATCTCTGCCTTAGAGCATTTGTATCCAGTAGCACGAGTTCATCATCTTCAATCAAAGGTAACAACTATTATCAATTGCTTGAAGCTTTTAATGAAACTCATGAAGAGGCTAACCGATTGACATTTTCTCACAACTAGTTGAAAGGTCTAAATAACTGGCTGGAAAATAGAATCAAGTCTCTAGAAGAAGAGTTGGGAAAAACAAAAGAAGATTTTGAAAACCTTGATTTAATTTACAAAAACTCATGCAGTTGTGAGTCAAAAGTTTGTGAAAAATTGTGAAAATCTTGAAAGAAAGATTCACTATCTTTTTAAAACCTTAGACAAACTTACAACTGGAAAATTCAACTTTGAAGATGTTCTTGCATCTCAAAATTGTGTTTTTGGAAAAACTGGTTTGGGTTTTTATCCACAAAGCAAAGGAAATGGGATTTCAAAACCTTTTTTAACTGTACCAGAAAAACAATCGGTTAAAAGATCGATTCAACCGGTTGTTACATGCTTCTATTGCATGAAGAAGGGTCATTCAGTTAGGTTCTGCAGGTTTCGAAAATCTCTTGTTCCTAAAGGGATCTTTAATTGGATTCCCAGATGTTTTGATGGTTCCAAAGACAAGTCTAACACAAAGGGTCCTAAGTTCTTTAAGGGATCAAACCTTGTGATTTAACAAGTTCTGTTTTGTAGATTTTTAAATCTACTTGAAGGGTCAGAAAGATCAGGATCTCAAGAAGATTTGTGTACAAGACAAAGCCTTGTCCTGATTCCATGAACTTCTTACATTTGTGTAACTGTAATATGAGAATAATTTTCTTGTTCTTCTCTTTGTTGAACATTTGTTTTAAATCCAATTTCATTTTCTCTATGTCTATGCTTGGATTATAATTATCTTGTATTTCATCTTTTCCTTATACAATCCGTGTACATTGTAAACCTTGATGTTTGAATATAGCATGACTGATTGAAAATCTGATTTTCTGAAAACTTTTCATCAGTGCAGAATAAATCAGATTCTTCTTATCTTGGAAATTAAAGTTTCTTTTAAAGTTTGGTCAAATCAACATGTGAGTATCTGTACTTTCTATTTGACTAACAAAAATAGCTTTATGGTTCATATTTGATTCGTTTTTTTTGTTTTGAAAACAACCCACATGCCAAATTTGACCAAGAGTTATGGCTATATAAGGATTGCAATAAGCTGTTTCTTTTCACACAAACAACCTGTTATTCTTCTTTTTCCTCTGCTCTAAGTTCTCTGTAGTGTGCAAAAGTTCCTCTTTGAATTAAGCTATGGTTCGAACTCCTCCATCTGCTAAAAGGATGAAGACTAGGGTTGTTAGGAGTGGTGGGAAGCTTGGAGGGTGGTTCTCTGGAGAATCAAAATTGATTGACAAATACCTACATGAAACAAGTAGGAAGATTGTCAATACACCCAAGCTTGTCTCATTTACATGGATGAAACAACAAAATCTGAATACTGTGAGGAGCCTACTCAAGGAACAAAGGTTGAAATGTTTCCTTGAACTCACTAGAAACATTTATCCAGATTTAGTGAAGGTATTTTATACTAACCTTCAATTCAATGGTGAATCACTTGTTTCTCATGTGAAAAGTGTAGATATAGTCATCATAAATGATGTATGGGCTGCTGTGGCTGGATTGAAATTCTCTGGAATAAAAATCAATAGAGGCAATCTAGGGGTTGTCGAAGAGTTCAACAAAATGCAATTTTACACAAGTTGTCTCAAGAATCCCCTCTCCAAAGTAAGATTTTTTTTTCTATTGGAGGGTTAAAGCTTGAAGAAAGGCCCATAGCCTTCATAGTGTCATGGATCATCACACCGAGCAATCACTCCACAATTTCTGAGGAAGACCTACTGTTGATCTTTTGCATCATGAATAAAGTGAAGATCAATTGGACCCACACCATCAAGGAGCATATGCAAAAATCCATAAGGTTATGTGATTTCCACTATCCCTATGCAATTTTAATCTGTAATTTTCATCACTATTTTGAAGTGGATATAGAAGAGGAGCTAGCTGAAATTACCAAGCCCTCAAGTGAGATTAATAGTGGATACCTAAGAAAAATTGGGTTTACTAAAATTGGTAGGAGATGGGTGAGTAAAGATGGTGATCAAGCTGGCCCAAGTGGAACCAATGAGGGTGATGAACCTGAAGATGCAACAACTTAAGATGAACCTGCTGCTGAGACTCAACAGGCTGGTCACAATGATGCTTACATGGGAGAAAGGATGACCACAATGTCTCCTTTTGAAAGATTGATGATCAATCGCATGGACACATTTGCTAAGAATCAAAGCAATCTCCATGATTTGTGTGAGTCAAGGTTCAGTCATATGGATTCACGCATTTCAAACCTGGATGAACAAAGAGAAGAGGTTCATAATCAGATTATGGATTTACAATTTGAAAGGGAGAACAATCCTTCTTTCTAATTCTCTGGTTTAAATTTCTGAACAATTTTATTTTTTTCTTTTATGCTGTTTTTTTATCCTTCCTTTTGTCTATTTGATAAGACAAATAGGGGAGAAGTATTGGATTCTGTAATTTTCTTATTACCTACATTTATTACTACTTTAAACATTGCTGCTATAACTGTTTAACTGGTTTAAATTTGAAATTTGTTATAACTCTGATACAAAATTTCAACCGGTTATTCCTGCGAAATAACCAATTGTTTATCTGTGTTTGCACCTTTCTATGTTGACTGGTTTCTCATATGATTTGGCTGATGTTCCTCTTTGGAAATCACCTAGTGGGAACTAGTTTCTGGTGCTTTATTGAATGGAATAAATTATCCTGTGTTCCTATGTTTGCTCATGAATGCAGGTTATACAAATTCTAAACAAGAACATTCCTAAAAGCATCCCAAGGATTTGTCTCCATCAAATAGGGGGAGATTGTAGAGCATGGGAGCTTTGATGTTTAAAATCCAAGATGAAGCTTGAAGCCTTGTTGCTTTTGGTTTGGGTTTATATTAGAATGTTTAGAATCCATGTAAAGATTAGTTTTTGTCACTTGCTTAAAGCTTGCCCAATCTGTTTTAAAAAGCAAAGGAAAAAATAACCAGTTGAATTATCGAAATAATCGATTGTTTGTCACTTACAAAACATAATATAAAGCAGTATATCATAGTAGAGAATGAGAGAATCACACAGAGAGATTTATACTAGTTCACTCTTAACCAAGAGCTACATTTTAGTCATCAACTAACCACTGAGAATTCACTATGCAATCAAAACTATATTACGAAACACACACCAAGAATGTTGATCTTGAGCCCCTCAAGAACACACAATACTTCGTAGCAACACCACAGTTTCTTGAAACCCTTTTTAAAACTGACTTACGTACAATTCTAGTATTCAAAGAAGGAAATAAAAGACATATGGGCTTTATAAAGCAGTAGAACAATTGAATAGAAAACTCAGATCCTACTTCACACACAAAAAATGATTCAAAAGCTCTTGATTATCTCTTGAAAACGTTTTTGATAATGTTTTCTTTTTTCAAAAGGACCACAAGACAATGTTTATATAGACTTTAAGAAGTGGTTAAAACTGTTAGATTATTAATTGAAAGCAGTTGGAACCATTTAAAATCAGTTTGGAATTCATAACAATATTTTGTTTGAAAAGTAGTTGATTATTTTAAAATAAAATAATTGAATTCTTTTTTCTGTTAAAGATTCAACATAAAACAACTAGTTCTTTTATCGAAATAACTAACTATTTTTGCCTCACAGAAAAGACAAGAATGCCAAAGTTTTTTTCAAATCCTTTGAGAAACACTAAGTGTAATTCAATCGGTTGTCACAACAAATCAACTGGATGAAAAATTGGTTGTAGTAACCAGACTTTGAGCAACACCTTTTTCAACTGATTGAAAGCTCGAAACAACTAACTAAATTAACACAGTTTTTCAAAAAGAACTTTTTTTTAAAAGAGATTAAGAATCAAGTGAACTTGGATCAATACTAGATGTGAATTGACAACTCATAATCTACTAAATAACATACACAAACACAGTAACAGATTCTTCAAGTCTTCAAAGCAGATTTGGAAACATCAAAGCACCTTGTTCAACAGCTAGCAAAGAGATAAAATATATGAAAAACCTATTTGCATAAATTGGGTCATGTTCAAGAAAGATATGTTCTCCATTGTGACAACCAAAGGGCAATCCACCTAGCTAAGAATCCTACATTTCATTCTTGGACAAAGTACACGAATTATCGTTATCATTGGATACAAAATGCTTTGGAGGATGGTGATTGCAGCTAGAGAAAGTTCATACAGATTACAACTGGTCCAACATATTGACCAAGGAAATTTTAGTTAAAAAGTTAATAGATTATTGTAAGGGAGTTGGATTATTGATACCCCTCAATTAAGTTGGGAAATGGGAGATTCTTTGAAAAGATCTCCTTAATTAATGGGAGACCATGATCAATGAATTTTAGTAATTGACCCATTGAATACATTCAATGATGGAAATTCTAATATCTTGGAATATTATCTCTCTTAAAGACTATGAAGTTCAACTTAGAAAATTGATGATAGTTTTTTCTAGGTATCTTGAAAATATGACGAGCATTAATTATGCATGATCTCTTTATGAAGAAGTATTTCTCTCCTGCTCTATATAAAGGGAACTTGTGAGGAAGATTAAAGCAAGGTGAGAAGAGCGACATAGAGAGTAAATGAGAGAATTGATATCCACCATAGTGTGAGATTAGAAATCCTAGTGAAAGGCTAAAGAGACATTGTATTTTATCCTTGATAGGTGAGATTAAGTGTTAACCTCATAGAGTGAGAAAAACAAATATTGTAATCCTACTTTCTTAGTGGAGTCATTTTTTGGACTAGGTCCACCATCTTGTTTCTCTCTGCTCAACCTTCACTGAATAAATCTTATTTCTTTAACACCAAATAAATCTTCAATAAACACGTACGATAACTGTTTTAATGTTAACACGCACAAGAATTGCTTTAATATTTTTTATGAAAATTTACTATACCTGGTATATTAATGCAATAACATTAACTAAATATTAAATGTAATTCAATATTAAAATATTTTTTATTTAATGATAGTTAAAATAATTTATCTAAACAAAAAGTTAAAATTTAATATAAAGATTTAGAACTTAACGAACGTTAAAAAAAATCTCCGTTATTTTGTTGCTAAGGTTTTAGGATAAATATTTGGAACTTAACGAAAGTTAAAAAAACCTTCATTATTTTGTTGAAGTTTTAGAATAACCTTTTAAACTTAACGAAGCTTAAAAACACCTATGTTATTTTTTTGAGGTTTTAGAATAAACCTTTGGAACTTAACGAAGGTTAAAAAACCCTCTATTAATTAAATCAATTCATGGGGTTATATTAACCTCCACTAAATAACATCCATTAAAACCCTTTTTTCTTGTAGTGTGTAAAGAACTTAAGTGTTTGGCCCAATACAAACGAGGCCCATATATTAGAATTAGAGGCCTAAACAAGAGGGAGTGAATTTTTTTTGAAAGATTTTCGCAAAGATTGAAGGTAGAGTGAAAAGTTCTAAAATATAAACCAATTGATTTTCTGTTCAACTCAATAAAGTTTGTGTTTTAAGTTTGATTACAGAAAATCAACCTGTTGTTTTCACGAAACAACCGGTTGTTTATACCATCAGAAATTAAATCAGTGTTAAAACAGTTTAAGAGTGTAGGTTGATTTTCTGTTAAGGTTTTCATAAAAACAAGCAATTGATTTATCGAAACAACTGGTTGATTCTGTTTGACAGCAAAGACAAAACAAAGCTAAAGCTAAGGTTTTCTAAATAATTTTAAAACCATTAAGTGTTAAACAATAAATTGATTCGACATTTCAATAGGTTGAAATTTCACAACCTTTTAGAAAACTCATCTTTTAAAAAAGATAAAGATTCAAATGAACTTTGATCATCTTAAAGAGTGAATTAACAAGTTAAAAACTACTAGACAACACACACCCAACAACAAGGTTTTCAAGCTTTCCAAATGGATTTAGAGATATCAAAGCATCTTGTTCAATACCAAATACATATACGAGGGTAATGCAAGTCCAATACAAAGCACTGTACCGAACGATGTAGGGCCAGTATTAACAAAGGAGAAAATCACCATCAGATTAAACACGAGTGATGACTTAAGGCACACGATAGGGGACCTCATGTTCAACCTAACCCCAAATAGGGACCATTTTCAAGGAGATTCATGTGGCGGTCCAACAGATGATCAACAATATTACCGTACACCTTTTAGCGTAGAAGAAAACCATGGAAAAATCAAGCTGATATTAAGGAAGTCCACATTCAACATGGTCCTTTGGTGGAGGTAGGACGCTTTGGAAAGGTGATTCAAGTATGCAACATCAACAGAAGGCATCAACCAAAGTGGAGAAAACACAGACTCTGCAATGGAGTACAACCAGGTTAGTAATCCATACCCTTTGCGAGTCAATTTCATATAGAGACATTTCCAACTGTAATAGAATGCAACCAATAAAAATATGGCAATTGGGGAAGCAAATAGGAGTACCATGTATAGGGGAGGAGGAGGACGTAATTAGCGAATTAAAGTGCAAGTAAGTGAGGGACATTGAGTTAAAAAAAGAAGAGTGATAAAGGGAGAACAGACAAAAGATTGGTGAAAATAATAAGTCTAAATATTAGAGGATTAGAAGGGGTTATTAAATGGAGATATATAAAAGGATTAATCTCAATGGATGAAGTGGAAATTTCATATATTCATGAAACTAAATGCTACACTATAAGGGGGAGTATTTAATTTTAATTTCATTAAGAATGGTTGGAAAACCATAAAGGATGACATTTTATAGGTAGTGAACTATTTTTAGAGCACAGGGAAATTCCCTATAGGATATAATGCATCCTTCATTACTCTAGTACCCAAATTTAAGGACACAAGTAAGTTGTAACAATACATGTCAATTTTTCTGGTGGGTTCCCTATACAAGATAATATCTAAGGTGTTGTCCAATAGATTAAAGTGTGTACTACCTTCTATCATATATCATTCCTAATCAGCTTTCATAAAGGGTAGTTGCCTCTTTGATAGTATATTGGTGGCTAATGAGGTGGTAGAGGATATAAGCAGTCAAAGGAAAAGTGTAGTAATAATCAAGGTAGACTATGAGAAAGCTTACTACTCAGTAAGTTGGGAATTCATGTATCATATGATGAATAAACTAGGCTTTGATGATAGATGAATTAGTTGGATAAATGGATGTATGGAATTTTCATATGTATCTATTCTAGTGAATGGAAGCCCAACCTAAGAGTTAAGGCCTACTAGGGGGTTGAGACAAGGGGACCCTTAGGCCTCATTCCTATTACTTATTGTAGTCGAACGATTGACTTGGTTAGTGAGACAAGCTGTAAAGAAAAAAACTTTTCCAAGAAGTGAAAACGGAAAAACAAGTAATACAGGTAAATGTACTACAATTTGCAAATTACACTCTATTTGTAGGTGATTGTAAATTTCAAAATATTTTCACTATTAAATCTATCCTTAGATGCTTTGAACTAGCATCCGGCTTGAGGGTCAACTTCCATAAATCAATTATTAGGGCTATAGGAGTTGAAAGGGGAGCATATATTAGTTAAAATTAGGTCTAAACTCAAAACATGGAAACGAGAATATCTAACTTTTGCAGGGAAAATCTTTCTCATTAAGTCTGTCCTTAATGCATTGCCTTTTTTACTATCTCTCTCTTCAAAACTCAGGTTTCAGTTTGTCGGGCTCTCAAGAATATACTAAGGAAACTTCTATGGATTTGGGGGAGTTAGGAAAATAGCTTTGATTAGTTGAGAGCGGATATGTAAGACAAAGGAGGACGGAGGGTTAGGAGTAAAGGATATATGGAACTTCAATAAGGATCTACTTGCTAAATGGAAGTGGAGACTTGGCTGAAATAGAAGGTAAGTGGAGAGAAATCGTTCTCTTTAAATATAATATAAAGGATTAGCAAAATAGGACTACAGTAATGAACTTCCAGCCTTGGTGGTGGAGAGATTCAATAAGAGTGACTGCAGAAGGTTACAATGGTAGGTGGTTCGATATGAATACAACCTGAAAAATTGAATCTCAAAATAAAGTTAAAATTTTGGAGAATATATGGTATGAAAAATTAGTCTTATGAATAGGTTCCCTAAGCTTTATTCCATTTCAACCCGTCACTAGTGCAGAAAGACAATATATATATATATATATATATATATATATATATATATATATATATATATATATATATATAAAAAAATAG
>Ga0123342_1002524_pt1 | contig 30404 bp, 11 predicted proteins | sample Turbeawhitnodule_FD_89960 | JGI IMG/M metagenome (GOLD analysis project Ga0123342, IMG submission 89960) | Root nodule microbial communities of legume samples collected from Mexico - Turtle bean Mexico white nodule | ecosystem: Host-associated > Plants > Roots > Nodule | place: Mexico: Nepantla... | reverse complement strand
CATGATAATCAAACAAAACTCTCATTTGCACACACCACCGATTGTAATTTTTTCCATCAAGGATAGGGACTGATAATTGGGTAGAGTTCATGATAACAACCTAGCTCTTGATACCAGTTGTAGAAACTAATTGAAGAAAATAAGAAAAGGCAAAAGGTTATAACAACTGATTAAACGTAATTGCACAAAATTGCAAAACTGATCTTATTCATTTTGATTTACTCAATCATATATATAATAAAATTACAATTACTGGAGCCTATAAAATAATAGGAATAATAACAAGCCTATAAACTGACTATAGTTTAAGAGTAATAAAATCAGAATTAATAATAATAAAATCAGAATTAATAACCAACAATTAGAATATGTTTTAAATAACTCTGATCATTTTAAAGAATGAACTTTAAGTTTAACTCAATCTTTCATAAGAGATTTGCACTCACTTTTTGTTTATTGACGTGGAATCTCGAACAATAAGACAGATATTATATAGAAAGAACATTTAAGAATTATAATTTTAGTTTTTTTAAATGCATATAAATGTAATTTGTCAAAATATTAATTTTCAAAATAAATGTATGTAAATTACTGATTTTGTTAAGTTTAGATTATTTGTCTCTCAAAGGGGACAAAAAGTGGATATGTATAGTCGAGTTGTCGAGAGGGAATAAAATTAAGAGAGTGCGAAAAACTAAAAAAAAATTAAAAATTCGTTGTCAAAAACTTGTATTTATTTCACATGAAACTTTGATATTTGATATTGACAAAATTAATTAAATAAAAAAGTTGTTGTATTTTTTCCTCTTTTTATTTACATATATTTAAGATATTATCTAGGAGAACTTTGAAACTTTAATAAATTAATATAGTAACTCATGCATCTACAGTATATGTATTAAATTTTGTACTTTTTGAACCAGGTATATTTATACAATGGTACAAGACTTTTGCCACATGTAGAAACTCCTACGTTCAACAAGTAAATATATATAACTACTATTATGGTATTTTTTTTCATAAAATAGACAATAAAATTAATTTACAATATATAGTCCTTTTTCATATAAAAACATTTACAATGATTGTCATAGGATTATATTTCAATATATTTCTAAATATAATATAATAAAAGGATTATCTAGTTTTTATTTATTATATTAAAATAAATATATCAGCAGAAATTATTATCACAGTATATTTTATTCATGAGCTTATTAAAAATAGAAAAATCAACCAAAAATATTTGTGAAGCAGTCGAAAAGGTTGACACCATAGGATTATTACAAATATTACAATAGATTAGTGTTTCCCAAACACTTACTAAGAGGATCCCTGCCTAATTATAACTATATTTATATTTGATTCTTGTTGGATGAACATGAAGGTTTCAATAAGTTAGGCATAGTTTATGAATTAAATTATTACAATCATTGTTGGTCAATAAATGAGAATCATCATAGAAAGATAACTTTCTTATGCACCTCAACTATGTCCCACCAATACTTTTTTTCTTTTCAATTATTTTTTCTCATTCCAATTACCCTATTTGTTGGAGAGATCCCACATCGATTAGAGATGAAGACATTTCATTGTATATAAGTGGGTGCAAACCTTATCTTATAAGTTAGTTTTATAAAATTGAATTAGGCTTAAAATTCCCTTCTTAACATTATTCACTCTTACATACTTAACATCATGTTGGTATTTAGGTTTAAACTATTTACAATATATTCTTGGAAATGCATCAAATATTGAACGTTAGAGGTGAATTCTTAATCAATATATCATCTAAGAAAGTAGTTAAGTAAAGTTGAGATAAAAATAGTACAAGTACTATAACTAAACGTATGAAATTCCGTATACTACTTAAATTCGTCTACACCTAACCCAATTACAATACATAACTCATTTTGTAGATGTGTCTATAGGAGGACAAAGGAATTGAAATGAAGATGGATGAATGGTAGAGAGAAAAACCATTATTTGGTTAACTATATATATATAAATGATTGAACGTCATGCACATATTCCCTTAGATATTTAAATTTGTAAAATAAAATACATATCCAATGATTAAGCTATATGCATTGCAATCCTAGAACTGAAGAACATGCCCTATCAATTCATGCTTGAAAATTTTCATTTTAGTCTCTGATTCATTTGAATTTCTGTTATAAATGTAGAATTAGTTTGATTCATTTGAATTTGTGTTATATGTAGAAGTTTATTTCATGTAAACAACATGGACTGCACAACAACCTATACGTTGAATTTCAATGTTGCATATTATTGTTTCATGAGAAATGACTCTTGCGCAAAATATGATACATATTTTTTTATTAGAAAAAAAATAAAAAATAAGAATATTAGGAGTATCTTAATCCTTTTACAAAAAATCTTAGTAAAACTCTACCAATAAGTTAAAATATAGATCCACAAATCAAACTTAACTTAAAACATTCACTACAAGAAAATCATAAATAGAAACTAATTTTATAAAAAAAAAAATTAGTTGCTATAATAACTAAATTAGAGACTATTTTAAAAACTAAAAAAAACTTTTGATTTTTAAATTAGTTTCTATTATTGTTAAATGATTTCTAAATTGATATCTAATTAGTTACAAAGACTTTTGCTACCAAATTTAGAATCTAAATAATTGGTAGTTAAAATTTTAGTAGCTATTAGATACCAATTTAGAAACTATTTAATAATAATAGAAACTAATTTAGAAACTAATTTTCTTTAATCTTTACAATAGTATATAATTTAGTCAATATAACAACTAATTATTTTTTGTTTTTAAAATTAATTTTTATTTTATGATTATCTTTTAGTAGTGATTGTCACTAACCAATACAACAGAGAGTTTCAAAAAATTATTAATCTGCCTAATAGAGTTAACATTGTGATACATGCTAATGGACCACATTCTATATACCCAACATAAAAAATATAAAAAAAAAAACTTCTGTGAATTTCTTGTAAAATGTTGCTTTAGCTTTTTTGGTTTACAGTTCAACTCAGTAGATGTTTTAGGTTGTTCTGCAAAGAACATATAGTCATCTAACTCTTTTACAAAAGCCTATTAGTTTCTAGGATCAATTTAGAGAATGGTATCTTTGAACCACTCAAAAACAGAGAAACTAATGAACATGCTCTCAAAAGGTTTTGCAAAAAAGAACCCTCTTAATTGGACTTTAAATTTTAAGAAGTTTTTTTTTTAAAAAGAAAATAACATAGTGTATAAACTCTACATGATGAGAGATTGTTAGTGGACACAAAAATAAATAGTGTTTGACTAGAAGATGTGTCAAAATTTTAGCCATCTTTAATTCATTTGAGTACTCCCCCAAATTAGCGGCAAGAAATTTGAGGGATTAAAGTAGTTGTTAGAGATCCTTATCTACCTTGATTAGGGTTTGAAATTGTTGTTGATATTTAGACAAATTAGTTCTCTTAAATGTACCTCACCATAGTTTTCTTTTAATTAACACATGTAACGGAAGGGGAAGCCTTGATTGCTAACTATATAGTTTCTCAAGTTTTAAATCATAACTTATATTTCTTTAGAAAAAGTCATAAGATATATTATATTTAATTAAATGGAAACATACATGTGTATATATATACATCATAGAATGAAATATGTGTATTTTTTCTTTTAATTATGATTATTTGAATATAATCTAATAGTTTATATTTGTAGTTATATTTATTTTTATAACAAATTCTATATCTATAACATTATGAATATTGATATGCACAATCTCGGTTATAAAAAATGTTGAATGAAATAGCAATAGTTAAAATTATACACAACAACACATTTTTTTTCCATGTGATGGTATATCAGATTAAAGTGAAGGTGTATTGTTTGGGTAGTAGCTTTGGAATAAATTGGAGATGAGTAAGTCCTGATATCCTAGGTCGGACATAAGGCACTCGGTCCCTTAAATCGGATAAAGGGCAAACAGTTCCTTAGATTCGCTTTTTTGTGACCCATTTTCAATAGACCTATATTCATGGCAAATTTTCTACCAACTAATTAGCATATTCTGATATTCCTGGAAACATTTTTTTATTGTTCCACTTTATCATATAAATCTAGGCTATAAATACTCATTTCTGGATTCTTGCTGATGGGCTGAATATCAATTGTCCACTGATGTGTATCGTGATCCTTGATTTACAGGGAGATATATTGGTATATAGGTATGTTGGTGTATCTAAAGAATATCTGAACCATCTTTCAGTTAATTAGTATTTAGCTGATTTGTTGGAGATATTTCTCGCATAATCTGGAACATGAATATGAATCATAAAGGGCTCTTGTAATTGTCGTTGTCACCATTTACTAAGTGCATTGAAATGTTCTTTGACATGGTCAGTCGATCACCAAGGTCTGTTGGGCGCATTTAATGTTGTCAGAGATATGATATGTGCTTTTTTGAAAAATCGTTTGGTGGGTATTGTTTGATCAAAAGATCTAATGGCTATTGATGTGTGTCGTTTCGCATGCCGAGCACCCTGAGCCTTAGGACGAAAGGAGACCTGACGGTGCCGAGCAATGAGTATCTTATTCTCTCTCCTCGTGGTTTTTCTATAAATAGAAGTGCTCACGAATGTTACCGGATTTGTTGTTCATCTTCTGTGCATAAGAATTCAACAAACGTGCTCCGATTGCCGATTCTAAAACCATATGCTTTCTTTCGCGTTTTTCATTGAAAAGGTTATTGATGTCTTCCTTTGTTGAGTCTTCTAATATTATTGTGAATATAGAGTCTTCTGATCCCACTCACTCTGCATCTGGCAATGTGAGAAATGATTCGAACCAATTGGTCGGCGTTGGGTCTGATATTCCTGACTACGAGTGGATTTGCCCATGCATATTGGACGTCGCTGCTTGTTTTAGAGGTCCTATCGCTTTATACGATTTTTTTTTAAAGTATCCATTATAGAACCTGACGCTTCGTCGAATGCGGTTGCAGGTGATAGTTGTAGTCACTCTGGCCGAGTATGCCATGACCGAAAGAATGTCCCTCAAGAGGTTTTTTTATGTATATATTACCTTTTTCAATGACTTGCATGTCCCTCTTCCATTTGATTTGTTTACGATAGGAGTCCTTCGGATCCTCAACGTTGCCCCTACTAAGTCGCATCCCTATTCATGGGTTGCTCTTCAAACCTTCAGGGTGATTTGTGATGTTTTTAGGTTGAGTCTGACTCATCAATCTTTCCTTTTCTAGTATAATTCCCGACCGACCACCCCTGTGACTTGGTTATCCTTGACTAGTCGTTCGGGTAGTATCTGTTTTGCTCCTTACACTTAATCTTATAAACACTTTAAGAAGAGGTATTTTAAAGTTTTTATCGAACAAGACGAAAAATCGTATTTTTATGACTCTAAAGGGAGGTCGAAATTCCCGTTTCATTGGACTCGGAATCCCAAACGTTACGTGTATTGGTCGAGGTCCTTGATGACTCCCCAATCTTTTCCGTTCTCGGCCAACTTCCTAACATGCTTCCAACTAGGAAGCTTGTTTCCTTGTTTGAGTCGTCCAAGAGGTGGACGGATCTGACCGGTATTCTATATTTCAATGTATGTAAAATTTTATTCGATATTTTGACTGGATGATTAATTCTTTTGTGTTTAGCAGAAATAATGGCTCAGGTCGACCCAGAATCAACAAAATACTTAAAGCAGTTGAAACGTCAAACACTCAAGCGCCAAAAAGTACCATTGGAGGTACTTGGTATGGGAACCTCATCCTTGACCGCTGATGTAACCTTGCCTCCTCCAAGTCAAAGGAAAAGAGGTCGTCCGGGTAAAATGTCCCATCCTCGAATGGATACCGAGTCGTCTTCCACACCCTCGATATTGGGCGGGTGTCTAGAGCTAGCCCAGGGTGTTCAAATCAGGATGACACCCGAAGAAGAAATCATTTTGGCTGGTATACCAACGGAAAACTTGGTAGAAGGGTTGACCGAGATGCTAAGTCGCTCCCTGGTGGTGACTCATACACTGGGCGATGAATTAAATAGGAACTCGATCATCATGGTGGCCAAGCTAAAAATAGAATTGGCTAAGGCATCTAGCTCTCTGAAATCTACCCTGGAGGCCATGGGTACATTGGAAGAAAAATGCCACCAAGTTAGTGTTGAGGCTGATGAGGCGAAGAGTGAAGTCTTAATGCTAGAAACCGAGTTACAAGTGGAGAAAGTCGGCTAAACAAAGGTCGAGGAAGAAAAGAGAATGTTGACCGCAAAGTTGGAGGAATCTTAGGCTTTCCTCCTGCGTATTAGCAAAAATTGTTTTTTCCAAGGCGTGCGCCAAGTTGCTTTTACCATGGTGTGCCAGTTGATGACGATCGGTACGACATTGACAAAGATGTAATGGGCCCAAAATGTAGCCATTGAACAATTTAACTTTTGCACTTTAATCCACGTCTTTAACTTTTGATTATGATTGGGAATAACTGACTGAGCCTTTAATCCATGTTTGACTAAGGATTTTGAGTATTCCCCCTTAATTGTTGAAGATAATCTGATAAAGGTTGACCAATGTCATAATTAAGAATGAAATTTCATCTGATGACATGAACTTTAATAATTTGGACTGAGGAGTACTTATGCTCATGAGATAATAATTGGATTAATATTGTAAAATGTCATAACTTCAGGTGACCGATCAACTGAGCTTAATAAATTTGGTTGAAGACTTCTTCTTGAGTAAGAACGCTCGAATACAACTAATATTGTTCTGATATGACCAATATTGTCCCACATCGCTTAGGAGTCAAGGTCAAGACAGTTTAAATACACTTTCCCTTAACCCACTAAGGTGCCTTTTAAGGACAAAACCGTAACAGAGCTCAAAAACTCCAAAGCGAACAATACCTTGGATGCGATGATTGATCCTAGCGATGTTATCTCAATGGATTTGAGGTCGAAACATTAACATCGTCTGCGGGGATCGTAAACTTTTTCCCTTAACTCTTGATTCGGGGATTATTGTTATGATATGGCCAATATAATCTCACGTCGTTTACATATTATTTTGTTAAGAAAATTAGTATAAGTATATTTGTTTTTTTTATGTGTTTGTGTAATTGGTTTATTTTAAAGTAAACCGTTTATATTTTTATAAAGAAGCAAATTATATCTACTTTTTAATTAAGTTTTTTTAAAATAAATTATCTCAAAAACATTTTAAATTTAAACGATATAATCGATGCTTAAATTAATTATTTTTGTGAAAATTTAATTGCCAAGTTGTACCGAAATTCAAAGTAGTGTACACTGCCACATTTATAGATAATATAATCTTCTTTTACAAAAGCTTAGATTAACGAATGCCTAAAATGATTAAATAATCTTCTCATTCTGTGATCAACTTTGACCCTTTTACGTTGAACCTTGCAAAAGTCATGACAATTTTAACTTTTGTGTTTTCAAAATAAAAATAATCTTAAAAACATTTATCTGAAATTTTAAGTGCGATTTTTACTAATCCATGGTATTATATCATATGCAAATTTGGTATTGGCTATTCTGCCACTCTCCAATTCCAAGTCCTATTTTCCACCTTTGTCTTCTCTTTTTTTTTATGTTTTTTCATTTATCTATTTTTTGGAACAATGTAATATAAACAAAATTAGGTATTTTCAGTTTTTGTTAACGAAATATGTTAATAAAATTAAATAAAACAAATTTCATAGTATAATCTTTTCCCTTATTTTTGTAGATGCTAATCAAATTATTTTTTCATTTCTTTTCTATTATTATTTATTCATGTTATTAGAGCTACGTAGAAAATGAGTCACTTGATTAATCTGCAATCACATAAAAATAAATAAATAAATATGAAATATTTTAGAAATGTTTAAAAGAGTTGTAATAAATAAAAATATATATTTATTATTCCTATTTTAAGTAGTCTAAAATTTTGCAAATCACATCCCCAGAAAAACTCCTTCGGGTTAAATGGATTATACATCTACATTTTTAGCATTCATTATTCACTGCATAACAACAATTTATTCATTCGATTGATCAATGCACAACTAATTAAAGTAAAAGAAAATTGAATTTTGAATTGAATAATAGAAGAAAAAAGTATTAGATTTTGGGTTGAATTGAACTTTATGATAACCAATAAAAGTAAAAAACATTAGATTTTGGGTTGAATTGAGGTTGGTGATGTGTGATGTGGTAACCCATTGCAAATTATGTAAGTGATGGGGAGACTTTTGCACAAATACCCATCTCTTCTTACTATCTTGTCTCCATTCAAAAAATATCCAAAATGGTAGACTGAGAAAATTAGAATTTAAGAAAAAAAATTCCATGCATTTTAAAAAAAAAATGTATTTGACTCTTATAATTTTAAATTGATAGATTCAGTTTCTCCTTTTGAAAATATGTGATTTTGATCCTAAAATTTATCTATAATTAATTTAAATTAAATATCTTGTCAAATTAAATCACTTTCTATTAATAATAAATAATTTCATAGCGCTTCTTAATTTAAAGGAGTAATTAAATTCATATCATTAAGATTCTTTTAATTCATTTGACTCTGAAAAAGCATAAAAATTATGTGTGAAGGAGAAAATGGCAAAGAAAAGGCCATAAGTTATGAGTGGTTAACTAATTTTTTTGGTTTTGATTAGATTGGTCAAAAGACTCTAGATGCAGAAAATTCAAAAGGCAAACAGTCCCTTTAACATTAAAAGTTCAACTCTCTTTATGTTGTTCACTTTTGTTAAAATTATTTTTTTTTTAATAATGAACTTTAATTTTTAATATCAACCTTGATATGAAAATTATTAAGATCAAATTTAGTTGAAAACAGAACTAATGTTTCATTTAAATATTGTTCTTTGTCTCATCTTACACTTCTAAACATATGTAAAAATAGTTTTGTTCTTTACAATAATTCTAACAAATATGAATAAGATTGTCACAAAAACAACAAAAATTACGTTTCTAAATATGATTTGAAGAAATGTTAGCATATAAGTTTTGAATAAAAATGACATTTTACATATTTTACATGTATGTATTACAATTGTTATTTTTTTCTTCTAGAAAATGAAAGTAAAATTTAAAATACCCTTAATATATGTTTTTACACTAGTTGTATTTAAAATTTAAGACCCGATTTTTATTTAAAATAAATTTTAAATACATAAAGATTTGAAAATCTATAAATACAAGAGCTAAATGGAAAACTTTGCCAGCAGCCACACTTTGATCAAGGTAATGTGAGTTAATGTTTACTTATATTAGATGTATTGATTGTTTAGATGGTGAAGTATGTAGTAATTTGGATTGTTATATGTATATTGGGGTAGATATAGATTTAACTTGTATAAACTTATCTTTTTTATAATAATCATTATATGATCAATAAAAATTTGGATTAAAATTACGGAAGATTTATTTACATTATCATATCTCTATTATACAAAACTTAAACTAGAACCAAGGACTTTATCAAAACAACTATTATATCAAATAATATAAATATGATAAAGAAAAAAATATTTTATTGTAAAAAATAGAAGTGAGTAATTAGATCTTATGCACACATATTTATTCCTAACAATTTTCCAATTGCACTAGAGTCAATTAGTCTCATGTAGCTCTTTTCTTTTTCCCACTGGAGCTTATCAAACTCCTTTATGAGAAACGCTTTGGTGAATGTATCTCATACTTTTTTTCAATCTTAACGTCATTGTGTTCAATGATCTCTTGATAAAAATGATATATCTGCAAAAAAAATGTTTGGATCTTTGTTGTGATGATGATTCCTGTACATGAGCAATAACTCCATTATTTTCACATAACAATGAAATTGTTTCATGAACGTTTCATCCAACTGTGGCTTGCTTGGAACTTTTCCAACTTACTGCACCACTATTCAGCCTAAAAACATATCATGATATAGATTTGTTTTCGTCTTTATTTGATGCAAATGAACACTTTCCAATGTTATTCACTAGTGTTTGATTGATATCAGTCAACTACACTATATTTCAGGATATAGAGGATCTAGAGAGGATATTTGTGATGTGAAAAGGAATATAGATAATGGTATATTTAGTTGTTGTGTTATTTGTAAAGGGAACTTTTATAAGTTCTTCTATTTGTTGGATAAGGGTTAGTTGGTAACTTTTGTTGAGGGTTTGGAATAGGTTAAATTGTGATGTCCTATTTTTTTTTTTTTATTATTTTGTATAAAGATTGAGTCACTCCTTAAATTATCTATATTTATTTATTATTTCTTAATAATAAAAAAGACATTAAAAACATATAAGCAACTCAAGACGTGTACAAATCATTATATACATGATAGCTCTCTCTCTGATATCACATAAAAAAAATAAAAAAAACGACCACAAGAATAAGAACTAAAAAAAACATGCAAGAAAATAACAAAAAAATACTTATATTTAATATTAATATTTTACCATCAATGACAATAAAAATGCAAAATTTTGAATTAAACCCATTTCCAAATTTTAAATGAGAAATTATAGTTTCCAAGGATAAATTTATCTTTATTCTAACATTCAAAAAATAAGGTTAGATTTATTTAATTTGCGAGAAAAAACGATTTCAAAGTTTTTAATTTAATTTAATTTAAATTCTCTTAATTCTAATCAAATTAATTTGATAAAAAAAAAAAGTAAGTGTGTTTAGTTTGATTCATCAATTTGAAAAATGAAAACATCACAAATTAAAATTTAATAATTTACATTTATCATCAATAAAATGTACAAAATTGTAGATTGATTTATCTGTCTAAGAACCACTACAAGAAAAAATGGTTTTAATGGGGTTTATTTTTACATTATCTAGGGTTAAAATCTCTATTAAGTCATTTATTCAGGATTGCAGTTTCTCCCGCTAAACCATTCTTGGAGAACTTGTTTCCCGGTAGTTTTTTAAACCTCAGGAAAAGTCTTTCAAAATCGCTATTAAAAATCATGGATTTAAGAACCTCCGTTAAAATACCATGGGTTTACGAAACTTCATAAAATACCATGGGTTTCAAAACCTCTATTAAATACAATGGGTTTAAAAACTTCCGTAAAATACCATGGGTTTAAGAACCTCCGTAAAATATCATGGGTTTTAAAATTTTCGTAAAATGACTTACCATTTGAAATAACATTTAACCCCATTTTCCACCATCTTTAACGATCATCCTAACTTCTCTCTTCCATCGTAGACACACTGCTCTCTGGCACAAGCTTAATGGCCGCCGACGGTAGTCCTAGCAAGGAATTCCAATTCAGTCAAGCTTATGTCTATTATATCTAAGGAGAAAAAACATTAAATAAGACACTATCTTCTTCTTCCTCCAATATTGCTTCTTCCATCACCTTATTACCCAAACTTGGGTCATAAGCCATTGTTATCTAGCTCGAAAACAACTAGTGTTTATCACTACTTTATATATCCTAAATAATTGCATTATCTGTCAGATATGGGTTTCAAAGTCATGTGTGTTCTTGGCTAAAGATTGCAAGAACATATTGCGAGGAGAAATTAACTTTATTATTTCTCACTTTCACAATGAATTAATTATTAGATGCATTTTGAAATAAAGGTCTTACTTTAAAATATTTTAAAATTATGAGAATTAAATACTAACAATTATAGTTAAAACTATAATTGAACATAAAATATACATACATCAAAAGCTAAAGCATAATAAGTCAGGTTTTTTGAAGTATGAGCTCGTAACAAAAAGAACTAAGAATTATATAAGCCAACTACCATCAATCATAAGAAATATGCAAATACTATTAAAATACTTATTATCCAAGATTAGTTGTTGAAATACTCATTATCCAAGGTAACTTTGTTGAGTTTTTAAAATAATTTTTTTAAACTTTAGAAAACTAATTTATAATGTAAAGTTACACTTTCAAAGTTTTAGAGAACTTAGTTATAAAATATATTAAAAATCTATAGTTTTTAATTATTTATTTATAATTAGATCTAATTATATTTATTTATTGAAGTTTGAAAAATCTGGAGTGTTTTTATTGAGGTTCTATAATAAATTTTTAGAATTTAATGAAAGTTAAAAAAATATCTGTTATTTTTTTGAGATTTTAGAATAAACATTTGAAACTTACCAAAAATGAAAAAGATTTTCATTAATTTACTGAGGTTGTAGAATAAACCTTTAGAACTTACTAAAAGTTTAAAAAAAAGTCTGTTATTTTGCTAAGATTTTACAATAAACCTTTGGAATTTAATAAAGGTTAAAAAAATCTCCGTTATTTTGCTAAGGTTTTAGAATAAACCTTTGGAATTTAACAAAGGTTAAAAAAAATCTTTGTTATTTTGCTGAGATTTTAGAATAAACCTTTGGAATTTAACGAAGGTTAAAAAACCTCCATTATTTTGTTGAGGTTTTAGAATAAAACTTTGAAATTTAACGAAGATTAAAAAAACTTTTATTTTGCTAAGGTTTTATTTAAAATAAAGCTTTGGAATTTAATTAAGGTTAAAAAACCTCCGTTATTTTTGTTGAGGTTTTAAAATAAACTTTTTGAAATTTAAGGAAGATTAAAAAAACCTCCACTATTTTGTTGAGATTTTATAATAAACCTTTGAAACTTAACAAAGGTTAAAAAAACTTCCGTTAATTTGTTGAGGTTGTAGAATAAACCTTTGGAGCTTACTGAAAATTAAAAAAATGTCTGTTATTTTGCTAAGATTTTAGAATAAACCTTTGAAATTTAACAAAAGTTAAAAAAATCTCCGTTATTTTGCTGAGTTTTAGAATACGCCTTTGGAATTTAACAAATGTTTAAAAAACCTCTGTTATTTTGTTGAGGTTTTAGAATAAATCTTTGGAATTTAACGAAAGTTAAAAATACTTCCATTATTTTTCTGAGATTTTAGAATAAACTTTTGGAATTTAATGAAGGTTAAAAAAACCTCCATTATTTTGCTAAGATTTTAGAATAAACCTCTGAAATTTAACGAATGTTAAAAAAATATCCGTTATTTTGCTAAGATTTTAAAATAAACCTTTAGAATTTTAGTAAGATTAAGAAAAATCTTCGTTATTTTGCTACGATTTTAAAATAAATCTTTGAAATATTACGAAGGTTAAAAATATCTACATCATTTTGCTGAGATTTTAGAATAACCTTTGAAACTTAACCAAAATTAAGAAAATCTCTATTAATTAAATCAATTCCTAGAGTTATATTAATCTCTAATAAATCAATTCTTATAGTGAACCTGTTATTTTAATATCTTAAAATGTTAAAGTAAGGAAATCAAAGTAAACAATTTTATCCCAAAATTAAGATTAATTTTATAAATATAAAATAAATAAACTAGTATACTAATAAATTAAATAAAATTAAAATATTGATAATTAATTAATAGTTAAAAATAGAAACATAACATTGAAAATTTAATAATTAGAATTTATTAAGTTGAACTTATCTTGAAAATTTAAATTTTAAATCATAGTTTCCACTTTAAAGAATACTTTTTTTCTTATTTCTAGCATTTAGGGACAATGTTATATTGATTTACTTTTTGGAGAAAAAAATAGTTTAATTAGAATTTTTTTAATTTCAATTAAATTAGTTTGTTAAAAAAAATAAGTTAGTTTAATTTGATTTATCAATTTGAAAAATATAAATGTTGTGTCGAAAATTTAATAATTGATGTTATCATCAATTAATTAAGGAAATTTTTTAGATTGGTTTGTCTTTTAAAAAGTATCTTATCTTAATATTTAAAAATATAGAAGGAAAAAAAGTTCAGATAAACAAAAATGGAAACGTGGCATTTAATAATGATTATGATTAATCATCAAGCAATAAAAATGTAAAATGTAAAATTTTAAATGGAAATTACTTTAACAATTGAAATTTTAAATCATAATTTCATTTTCAAGGATAAATTTGTTTTAGTCTAACATTCACAAGACTAAATTGATTTAATTTTTGTAGAAAAATATTTATTTTAGTTTAATTTGGGTTATTTTAATTTCAATTGAATTAATTTAATAAAAAAACAGTTATTTTAAAAATGTCACATTATTAAAAAAGTTCATAGTTGAAATTTTTCATCATTAGAACTGTAAACTTACATTTTTTTCCTACTCTTATAAATTAAGATTCGAAAAAACTTAGAGTAATTTAGTTTACATGTGTTAATTTAGTGAAGACAATAAGTCAAATTTGAAAATTCTTTCTAATTAGAAGGTTGAAACTATTTTTTTTTTCTGTATACATTATTTTTTTGGGAGGTTTGTTTTTAAAATTAAGATTACTTTGTATGTTAATTTGGTTTTAGGTCTTAGATTTTTTTTTTATTTAAATTTGAAAACAATTCGATGAAAATATAAAGAAGGAAGATTTATAGCTCTTTACTTTTAAATCTAAGAACATCCCTTCGGAATTTTATAATGTTTTATACGAAATTATACACAAACTAAATAATGAGACATTAAACTATAAATTGATGTTTAACTTTTCTCATATTCCTATAAATTTTGTAAATTGCTTTTTTTTTCTTAAACGAGTTTTTTTCTCAATTTTTAAAATTTCATTCCTTTTTCAAGTAAGACAACGAATAAATCTAAGAATTTTTTATTGAAAATAAAGTTCAACAGCTACCATTTCAACTATGTTTTTCTTTATTCTTTCACGAGTTAAACGATACTATTTCATGAGTTTCTTGATTTAAAGATTCTAATAACAAGCGAGAAAAGACAAATATCCAATATAACCTGAAATGTTGTGTACAATAAAATTTTCCAAAATATGAGATAATTTAGACATATTTTATCTATTTAAAGTCCTAACCCAAAAAATAAATAAAAAATATGTTTTGTTCCCTGTTGAACCCCATATACACGTAATGAAGTCAATATAAAAAGAGTAAACAAATAAAAGTAATTAACTTAAGAAGTGACGTCGAAAAAGAATAATCATACATCAATTAAGAAAGGTAAAGTAGAATTAAAATAATTCACAAGGCTAAGACTCTAAATATCTAGAAGGTTAATTGGGCAATATGATTGGTGATGAATAAACTATGAGCATATAAATACGTTAACTATGGAAACCTAATGTGCATCTAAGAAGACTGTTTCAAGAGAAAGGAGTAATGAAAGAGGGGTTGCTTAAAAGGGAAAACCTATGCTCTTTTTTTCGTTTTTTTTTTCAAAATTTTGAGTGGAAGAACTTGACATTATTTGCGAATGAAAGGCTTAAAAAAAGAATGAAAAAGCATGATATTGTTGACCAAAACTGGTTTTTGTGTAGATGTATTTGGTTTTGATGATGGAAGTCATTATCAAAAATGAAGAGAGCAGGTTATTTGTTAGGTGCATTGAGCACTCATAGAGATAAAGAATCTTTATGGATGTGGACACACTTGGGATGCCTCCAACTCCCCAAATTTAAGGCATAAACTAGTCACTTTCTTGGTCCACACATTCTGCCATAGATTGCTTTGCCTCTATTATATTTCCATTCTTAATTTTTATTCATTTTCCTATGTAATGTACCTAGGTTTCCATTTCAAAGGAAAATGAGGTGAAAAAGATGTATGAACCTCACTCATTTCGTATGTTATTACGTATACAAACATCATTTTTTTCTCTCTTCAATTCTATTTGTCGAGTGATTGTCAGTTTTTTTCTTCAAAATAATACAATTTCGTTTTGTTTTTTTTTAAATAGACATGTACTAGTCGGTATCGGACGAGGCAGTCTCAAGTCTGGTGAAAGAACATCTAAAGTCACACAATAAATAATAGATAACACTTAATGAGTCACAATCATATTTTGAAATATGCGGTAAATATTTCTGACAAATCAGTTAAATATTAGTTAACTGAAAGATGTTACAAATATTCTCCAGATATTCTAACATACCTATATACCAGTATACTCTCTATTAATCACGGATCACGATGCATATCAGTCAATAACTGATATCTGACCCATCATGGCAAGGGTTCATAACCAACACTATAAATAAAATCTTCTGCAGAGGTGTAAGGTACGCCAGCTTTACAATATACATTAGTACTTACTTAAGTGTCGGAGTATCTTTTCAAGTCCACCTAGTCCTCTCATCGATAACAAAAGGAGGAAACTTGAATAAAGGAACAAGGAAACTAGTGCACATCAGCAATTGTACAACCAGTTCCAGATAGTATCTAGGTCTCTCTTTATCCCTACAAGTACAAGATAAATTTTTTCTATTTAAAATTAAGTAAATTATATTAACAAATATTATTTAATTTTACTGAAATCGTTAATCCGTATACGATTTTTCTAAATATCACAAACATCGTATATGTCATGTCATATACGAATTTAGTGTAGTTTGAAAGAAACTATACTTAAATTATCTGAATTTAGTGTAACTTGAAAGAAACAAGCTTAAATTATATTTTGGTTCATAATATTCATCAACTTCAATTCCACACTTAACAAACACATTTATAATTAGTACCCTAAAGATGAGTGTTTTTGCTGTAGTATGCAAAAAATGAATGGAAGGTTGGTATAAGACTCTACATTAATATAAGAAGAATAGGGTAAAAAAAACATTGGAATTGGAGAAAGTGACGAGGGTCCAAATTAATGGCAACAAGTGAAAAATGAATAAAAGGAAAAAAGGAAGAAGGAAAATATAGGTGATGTGTTAGGGTAGGGAATGTTGTAACTTGTTAGTTGTTAGTGTGAGGGTTCTTACTTGTTAGTCAACATAACTATAGTGTTATAGTTTAAGCAGATTTGGGTTCTTGTGTTTCAATCACAAGAAAAGGAAAGGTAAATAGTAATAAGATCAGTATCCACGGGAAAGAGCAAAGTTTGTTTTTTTCCTTTTTCAATGTTTACTCATTAGGGAAAAAGTGGTTGTCCATAACTTTTTAAGTTAATTAAATTATTAAAAAAGCATACCATCTAAAAGTAAATTAACTTAGGGCATTTAGCTATAAAAAGAATAAGAAAAAAAAAATTACTAACTAAAATTAACGCACTAGAAGAAAATTATTTTTAATAGAAATTATATATAACATTTTTTGCGGTTTTAACTCTTATTAAGTGTGTTATTTGTGTTTTTATTTTTAGATTCACGTTATTAACGGATTACTGACGATTTTTATTAACTCATAGAATGATAATTATTTTTCGGCAGTTTTATGAACCCCTGTTACTTTCAATGATTTTTAAATCTCTATTATTTTTGGCAATTTTCAAACCCACGTTATTTTCAGCGGTTTCCAAACCTTGTTACTTCTAGTGGTTTTCAAACTTCCTTTACTTCCAACAGTTTCACTATCCCGTTAATTTTATTTATTGTTTTTTTAATTGGTTGTATTTTGTAGTGCGCATAAGTTCATTACTTCTAGTCGTCTTGTTAATGTCATTTGCTATAATTGAATGTAACATTCATAAAAGGAACAAAGAACAAAGTCTACAATTTCAAAGTAAAATAATCTAAACAACAACGTTTAAATGTTAAAATTAGTGAAACATTTCACTATCATTTGTTCTAACTCATACAAATCGACATAATGAAAAACTAAATAACATTATTCAATTATGATTCTTCATTTAGAACACTTGATCGAATACCTAATATATAAAAAATAATCATAATTAGTATCATTCAAATTAAAATATAAAATATATATTAATTTAATCATGTAAATATTATTGATGATTCATGAAACATAGCAAAATCACGAGACAATTCTCTAAGATAGTTTTACACACAAAAAAGTCAACATTGTCTTCATTTCATTAACTTGTAAATATAGAAATCTAATTTAAAAAACAAAATCAATCAAATTATTTAAATTAAATAATATTAAAAGTGTTGGATAATATTTAGTCATACAAGAAATATATATTTGAATTTACCAAGAGGAAATGCAATCATTGCATCGAATTATAGTGTGTATCTTATTGGAAATTATTATAACTTCTATTAAAAAAATCCTTTTAAAATAAAATAAAATAGTGATGACATAAAAAAAAAATTATTAAATAGAAACTAATTTTAGAGACCAAAATAATTAGTTATTCTTTTATTAAATTAGAGATCATTTTATAAACTAAAAAAACTATTGGTATCTAAAGTAGTTTCTATTCTTAATAAAAATTTATAAGATGGTTTCTAAATTGGTATTTAACCATTAACTACCTACTACTTTATATTCTAAATTAGTCTCTATTAATATTTTAGAAACCAATTTAAAATCTAAAATATTAGTCGCTAAAACTTAGTTAGCTAATTTAGAAACTATTTTATAAATTTTTATTAATAATAGAAATCACTTTAGATATGAATAATTTTTTAGTCTCTAAATTAGTATCTAATTTAGAAATTAATTAGTTTTTGTCTCTAAATTTGATTATTATTTAATAATTTTTTTGTAGTGATAAATAACTTTAAAAAATTCATATTATTTAGAATCTTTAAATTTTTAGTTTTAACTTGTATATATAAATTATTAATTTATAAATATTTTATGTCTTATAAATCTCTATGAAACAATAACAAAAACAAATGTTCGTTTCTTCTACCATATCAGTGAAGAGTTTGTTGAACATATTTTTTTTATGTGAAAAATTAGTATTTGGTCTCTTCGTAAGAGATGGGTATGAGTTTTGTCCTTCATTGTAACCTCATACAAAATTTTCAATAGCATAATGTTGGAAGTGAAAGAATTAAGTCTTTGGAATGAGAATTATTTTGGTTTTGTAGTCATTTGATGTGTTTGGCCTGAGAAAAATAGGTGCATTTCGGGATAAACTTTTTTATTGTGGAAAAAATTATTCAAGAAATTTATATTAACCCTATTAATACTTTAAATAATAATATTATATTAACCTATTGTAATTTATTATTATAAAAAATGATCTCTTCCTCTAATGGATTTTTTTAATAAAATGATGCAACTATTTTTTAATTACCAAAATAGGCCATTTATTTAAGAAAGTAACTGTTATTAAACTATTTTAAAAAATTAAAAAAATAATAAAGTTATTATGTATGATTATTTAATGATTAGATGATTGTGTAGTATTCAACAAGTACATCTAAAGCTAGTTTAGTGAAGCAAGTAGAAGCTATAGTTTATAAGCATTTATAACATTTACATGAAGAAGTAGGAAGAAGTGATTGTCACGCAAAATACCATAATTGTCACATTTACTCAAAACATTTTGAAAAAGCTATCTCAACACTCTTGTTGGTGGAAAGTACTATCAATCACTAATCATACAAATGGACCCTTCACTCCAAACAAATTTGTATGAGTAGATTCATGCTCAAATAAACAAATATAATTACAATAATGTGTTGCTCTTGAAAGAGTTAAACTTACAAATTCAAATAAAATTAATTATGAATTTAAGTGTTACAGTCCAAAAATAACATCATAAAATATATCTATTTATAAAATAAAGAAAAAAAATCCTTATCTATGTATTCATCTCCAAATATCAAACACTTATTTATTTATTTATTTATATATATATATATATATAATACACAAACAAATATTATAAACATAAGTTATAAAAATAAAATTTCAACATATCAAAATATAACTAAAAGAACTAATTTGATTAGTAATTAAAAAAAATTATTTTTCTTTTCACTAAAAATAATCATAAAAAATTCAAATATCAATCATAATTCAATTTCATTTCAATCATATACATCAGTCTATTTCAAATCATAATTATTAGATTTTATTTTGATCAATATTATTTTAATTTCATTTCAATTTTACATAAATTCATGTGTAATTAGAATGTCTTTAATTATAAATTGAATTAATAAGAGCGAGGTAAATTTATTAACTTGATAAAACTATTTATTGAAAGACTGAAAAATAGGTTATAAGAATCGAAATGAAGGTTAGAGAAAAAACGAACAAACTCATGCATTTATGAAACTATTTCTTCATTTAAAATGACAGAAAGGCTGAGTTTTAATAATGAAGACACTATATAATGTAACTATCGAATTTAAATTAACAAATAAGGGTTAATTATAATTATTTATAAGTGAGTTTAAATATAATTTATTCTAACAGAACTTCTTAATAGAATTATGCTTATTTATAAAAACCGTCATATTTTGAAATTATAAAAATATAATGTATTAAGATTTATGACATCGAACTAACAACAATAAGGAAAGAAGCATTTTGCACTTGTTCAATTTTTTTTAATCACATCTTAGTAATTTATTTCTTGTTATTTACATTTTCTGCATCATTTGTATTAGAAAAATGTAAAATATGTATAAACTTTGTTTCTATTCAGAAAATCATCAAACTTATTAACATGAATATATGAATATGTAAAAGTTTTTTTCTTAATTTTGTTATCAACAATAAATAAATAAAATAAATAAATATCCTAATATAGAAAAGAATATCAAAACTAAACTACACAATACCTATCTACCTAGAGTTCCAACAAACTTTACAAATCAATAACCAAAACCTCATAAAAAATGACAAAAAAAAATCTAGACATATCCACATGACTAAAAAAATTATTTTTCTCATAAGCTGGTTATTTTATTAGAATTTATTATTTTCTACAAGTGTAAACTATTTTTATTCGTTTTCATTTCACTCAAAAAAAAATTAAATCTGGGTAAAAAGAGTCGGCAATTTATATTTGTGTTTGGTTTAATATAATCCAAAAACTAGTTTTCACTAAAAACAATTATATTAATCATTTAAAAAACAAATTTAATCTAAGTTCTAAAATTAAAAAAATAATGTTGGTTCAATATTATTATGCTAACTTTCACAATGTCTTTTATTATTACGGATTAAATTTGTATTCTTTAAAATACCCATGTTCATTTAAAGGAATATCTTCTTTTAGTATAACTTTTCTTTCATAGGTATAAACTAGAAATCAAATTTATTTTCATCACAAATAGATAACATTATTTAGTAATTAGCTTAAATATATTAATTATCTCAATTATTTAACAATCATCATCATTATCATAGCTTGATCATCTAATGATTTTCTTATTATAACATTAGTTGTTATCATGATAATTTTAATTATAATTATCATCACAATTTTAACAATGTCATCTTCACCCAACAATAATCTTTACTATCATATCATTACTGTTTTATCATCATAAATTTGTTATCACTTTCACTTCTTATCTTTTATCAATATAGTTAACCATCTAACAATTCTAATAAAAAAAATGTAAAGATTAAATTATTTAATTTAATTTAAGATTCAAAATTAAAATTTTAAAACATCAAGATCACAAATACTTCAAAATTATATCAGGTTTTATTTTATTTTATTTTATACAAATTTAATTATATCATATTATTTTTTAAGTTATTTTTATATTTTTTTTAATAAATCTTATAAAATTCACATTTTAATAATTCTTTTATTTATATTTGACTTTTAAAAATAATTTTTTTTACTGTATATTTTATTTAAGATTTAGAAGTTAAAATAATATATTTAATAATAGTGTGTTATAATATTCATATTCATGAATTTATGATTTTGAGTTATCTTAAGATTTATCTAATTAATTAGGTCACTTTTTTTTCAACTTTTAACTTTATTTTTACTCCTCCAGATGGTGAGAGATTGGCAAAACTGAAAAAAGGTTAAAGTCCTTTCATATTTCTTGTTGAAAAGGAAAAAATTAACTCAGAACTTTTCTTGCTTGCTTTAGCAGTGTTACATTTCTCTGACAAGCATCAAAATTATTCTGTCCTCAACACTCAACTAACAATTCAGTGCAAGGACATGTTACATCACACAAACCTTTTTATTCTAAATTTCCAAACTCATTTCTCCAAGCTTTTCAAGCAGCAGAGACAGATACTTCAACTCAAATGAATGGTTAATATTCGGTTCCAGATGAAATTATGTTCTAAAAGAGTGTGCTAATTAGGTCAATATTATGCACATTTGATTAAAGTTTTCTTTTCTTTTCTCTTTTCTAAATTTAGGAGGAAGGAAAATTTTATATATTTCGAAGCTCTCGGACAAACTACCCATTATAATGAAAAATTGAGTTTAGACATTATATATATATATATATATATATATATATATATATATATTTATATTAGTAGCTCACACGACAACATCATATTATAATAGAAAAAGTGAAAAAACGATTATAGTGGATGTCATTATTACTTGTAAAGAGTTTATTAACTATGTTTATTAACTATCTTATTTTACTGTTTTAAAAAGGATTGAGAAAAACATATTACACTGAAAACAAATACACTTGATTAATTCCTTTACAGTAGATCAGAGTTAATAGTAAATGGAAAACACAAAATCAATAGACAATAGATAAATAGTTAATCAATGTCAAAGTTAAAAACTTATCATTACTTATGTTCATTTCTTTTGACTTAGCATATGCATCTCTTTGTATGGTTTTGGTTGATATTTATGTCTATTTATATTAATTTTATTGAATTTATTTTGTCTTTTGAAATTGTAAAATTTTGGATAATGTAGTTTATATGTTTTTTATGGACTACATTCAGTAGTTTTTTTAACAAGTGTTTGAATATTTCTTAAATATTTTTATTTATTTAATTTTTTTATTTTTTGTGATAAAAAAGTTAAATGCTTTGTAGAATTTCCTTCTAACACATTTAGCAATAGATGAAAACAAGTACATAAAAGAAATTTAAAAAAAATGGTGAGATAAGGATTGTAATATTTGTAAGAGGAAAGGTGTGGTGATAAATATAACTTGTAAAACAAGTTGTTTTAATTAATTCGAGTTCCACCAATTCCTTGACAAACACAAGTCCAATTAGTGTTGCCTTGTCTTGAAGCATAAGTTTAACATGAGCAAGCAAATCAATCAACATCACTAAGCACTTTTCGGCCTTCAACTCAATTTATATTTCCTTAATCAATTATTTACTTCTATTGACTTGGAATCAAAAGTCAGCATTTCACCAATCATCTTAGCCACATGGAATGTTCCAACTTGGTCTAATTTTCCAATATCTTCTTATGCCTATAATAATAATAATAATATAATGAGGCATTTGCACAATACATATTTTAAGTTGGAGTTGTAATATTTATATGTGCCACCATTACTTCCCAAGGCTCCTTCTCCACATAGATAGTTGAGTTTTGAAGGTGAGTTCAGTCCTTTAATGTGAAAGGTTCCTCTCTTTTGTTTGATTCTTCACAAATTAAGGGTTAATTTGACTCTTCTAACTACTAACACTTTCCTCCTTTCTACTTTATATCAATAATTTAAAGCGTTAATTGATGCTACCGTGACCCACCAACTTGCTTAGTAAACATAAAGCTGAGCAAAAATAGTCTTCTTTACTAAATTAATACTTCTCTTGTTCATTGTCAAAAATATAATAATTAAAGGTAATTTGACATGGTCATGGCCAGTTTCTGTCTCTGTTTTTTTTATCCTTCCTTGAAAATAACTATTACTTTTGCTTTTAAATGTTCTACTAACACTTTGCCAGATTCGTTCAAGCACCTGATCATGTTTAGCACAGTCTGCTTCAGAGGATTATGAAAGAGAAACTAAAAAATTAACCACAAATCACAAACACTTTAGATGTGAGAATTGGTCTTTACCTTAATGTTAGTATCAATTGTGCTTTGTTTTTCTTTTCTTTTTTTCACCAAAACCATTTAAGCAGAGCAAGCTTGAATTAAACAGTTTTAAAACCTGAGTAGCAAACTTTGAGTGCACAGTGACAAAGCATGATTATGGCAATTGAAATTGGTTTGATATTCTTTCCAGACCCAAAAGAAGCCTTGGAATTTGCAACCTTTTACCAAGTCAGAGACATGTAACATAATTGCATAAACTTTACATTCAACAATGAAAATTGTTGAATTCCTCTGGTAGACCACAAAGGGGTTTTGCCTCATATGATTAACATAAAGAAAGCACACACTAGAGACCAGACTCTCAACTAGACTTACTTCTAGAAAATGTGTTTGACTGTTTCTCACTCCGTCACACGCTATCATTAACCTTTTGTTTGTTATTCCAAGATAATGACACAAATAATAATGATTATGCCTTAAATGAGATAAATAAGTTAAGAAACACCAAAGGGTAAAAGAAAGCATAATGGAAGCAGCCTTTTAAGAACAAAATCAACCCCCACATACCTAATTCTTTCTTTTTATCAGTTATATAGTACTGAATGAACCCCTTTTCATATTATGAAAACCCAAAAGGCATGGTCTATAACCTATATGATATTCCAAAATCCAAAATGATTCATGACTATGCTCACCTAATTCCAACTGGCATGCTTTTATGCAAACAAACAGTTACATTCACATGCATTTCACATCAGTTAAGAATATACAATCTCTGACTTCTCTACTTATTCTAACTCAACCTCTTCCAATTTCCAAAGAAAGCTTTAGTTTGTCCAACAATTTACATGGATAGTTCGGCTATGAAGAATGCTACAAGAGGGCGTTTACCATGTGTAAAGGTTTAAGTTTCTCAGTGGTCAAAGAAAGACTCAAAGGACTGACAGGCCTCAAATAATGGTTATCTTTACACACACTATTTGTTGTTTGTCATTTTCCTTTTTGTTTGGTGGCTTACTTCTTCCATCAAACACACCACAAATGCATTCAGAACTTGATAGGTTATAACTACTTGTTGAAGGACAGTGAGTTTGCGCAAAAGAAGAGGGTTGGACAAAGTCAAAAGTTTGAAATTAATTAGGAAAATACAAAACTTTGTCAAAGATGTCAGGCTTTTCGAGCAGTGTTGGAGCCTGGCCACAAATGAATAATATTGTTAGAGGAGCACCTAATTCCCTTAGAGGCTCAGTGTCAGGATAATAGAAAATTAGTCTATATGGTAAGTTTTGTAGTGATTTATGGGCCTAGAAATATAATTGTCTCTGTCAGCTCAATAATGCAGTTGCAGCGTCTGAGCATAGCTGAATGAGTGACAACGGAAGAGGACACGATCGAGACTGTAAGATAATTAGTTAGTTCATGAACATTTTAACAGTGTAGACAAGTGACAGCTTCCCCTGGAATTTCAGGACCAATTTACCATAGGACAAGGTAAAATCTTGACACATTTTTGCAGGTTTCACACTTACCATTGTGGTTTGGTTTGTGTATTTTACAGCAGTGTGATGGTACCGCTGTGTACTGGGGATATGGTTACCCTTTCAAGAGATTGCAGAACTTCCCAATTTTAGAGATCTTGAATTTTGGCATCCTAGACTGAAACGCCAGGCTTGTGTAGTCAAGGTTTTGAATAACGTGTAAACAAAATGTTCTTTTCAACACATTCTCTGATTTTGCTTAAAACTTGTTAAAAACCACAAGACCATGAATAAAACTAAATATAAAGTGAGATTCACATCATTTGATAATTTTTAATAAATTTCGGCCAATAATTAACACTTGTCTTTTTCATGTTAAGTTTCAGGATTTTTAATATTATTACATATTTATAATGAATAATCAGTATTAATAATAACAATAATAGTATAATAATTTTTCAACTTAAGAGAAATGGAATCAGAACAGCTAACAGTTTGTAGTACTGAACCACCCTTACCCCCTCCCCCAACTAGAAAAAAGAAAAACTGTAAACTTTAAAGAAAAAGTAAACACGTGGTAATCATAACAGTTGATTTTACAATCAGTGGTTATTATTGCAGTTTGTCTATCTCCTAAAGTGCGTTTTTTTTTACTTTAAAGGAGTCAAATCCCAGGTACTTTGCCATGTTAAGCATGTGCACTGCAATCTGCAACATCTAAAAACACTATAACTAGAATGTGCAACATCTATAAGTATGTGCAATAAAGAACTTAAATATTAAACATATTTTATTACACAGGAGCTAATCGAATCATCTTGCAAAAGTAGTACATGAAAGTCACCAAGATGTTTCACATAGATTTTGCAATCAATCAAGACACGACTAACCCAGAGCAAATAAGATGCTAAAGAATCAATGAAATTCATTCAAAAAAGATTATGTACAAATTAATAATTTAAACCAATCAAAATGATCCCCTCCATTATCACCAGCCATCTCATCAATGTGACAATCTGTGATTGGTTATACCCTAATTTTGGTAAGGTTAGCACCTTACCACCCACTGAATAATTTGTGAAATTCAGGAAAAAGAACCCAGAAATTCACCAGTCTCCGTGGTATGATTTCATGAGTTAATGATCATGAGAAAAGGGTAGGGGTAAATCACCAGCTTGCATCTTGAAAACCTGATATCCCCTCCCAACCGTCCAAAACAAGAAAGTTCCCATCAACTTGAGAATCTCACACTCCCTTCTCTACTTGCCTCTTCTATATCCACAATGAACTCATCAATTATGACTATCCATGAGATCAGCAAGCGTTATTTTTCCGCAGTTGCCAGCATCTAGTCTATCAAACTTCTCACTAACCTGCATGATGTCCTTCTCAGATACTATTCCCATCTCCTTGAGCTTGTATATAACATATTCGGATTTACTGCATCTCCAAAACTCAGTATATTCAGTAAAACCACAAAATGTTAAGTTGCCAAATTTGATCAAATAAATTAGCTAGCCTTCTTGCTAGGATAAAAAACAAAAAACATAATTCAAAAGACTAAACAGAAAATAATGATGCGACCTGAAGAAAAGGAAAAATGCAAATACGAATTTGACATTTGGAGATCGTTAAAAAATGAGACCTAGCAACTATTAGGACATTACTGTATGTACATGTTAGTCAACAATTCACAATAACAGAGAAAGATATGTCCATAACTACGAGAAACAACGGAAAGAATCTGCATGCAGACAATATTTCAAAATTATATCCTAGTCTCAACCATTATGGGGAAAAAATCAGATGAAAATTCATAGATGATGCAGCCAAGAAAAGAAAAACACAACATCAGGTTTTTCATTATAAAAATAAATCAATCAATTGAAAATATATTTTCTTGTGAAGCCCAGATGAATGGGTCTAGGTGAGAATTCATTAGTTGGCTCACAATTTTTTAAAAGACTATGACCTGTATGGAAATGCTACATGTGTGAAGCCCTTTAATCCATATACATAAGAACAAAAGAGATAGACAAATTTCTGCGAATTAAAGGGAGAATTAAGATTATAAACATACTACAACGCTATGGAAGAGGGTAATTGTGCAAAGATTAATACAAAAGACTGACATTATTGAAAATCTCAAGGATGTCAACAATCGAAACAATATACTAGGACAACAATTGATGAAATGATGTCAAAGGAATTAAAAAGACTTGCAAATGATTTTTCATTGATCAGGAAGAAGGCATATCTACTGTTCCTACTTCCAAGAGAGGTTATGTGGAAGGCCCTAAACAAACAAGGAGTACATAATGCCTATCATGACACATGTGAAGATAAAAGGTGAGTTCACAACAAATTTTCCTGTAAGTTTGTCTCAAAGGTCAACTTTGAGCCCCTATCTTTTCACCTTCGATTTAGATGTGTATGTGTTTACTAAGCATATGCAAGAGTCGATTCCATGACCCATGTTTAGTGGAGATGATAAAGTCTTAGTTAGGGAGCTGAGAATGGAGATAGACAAGGAAGTCAAAGATGCAGACTGCAGTGATAAGTCATGGAAACACATAGAATGTAAGTTAAATATGAGACACAAATTCCAACTTAAAGGAGAAAATCGGAAACCATACCCTTACCACAAGTCACAGTTTAAGTATCTTGGCTCCATCATACAAAAGGATGGAAAAATGGAAGGTGGTGTATACCATAGGATTGAAGAAAGATGAATGATATGGAGGAGAGCATTTAATGTTATCAATGACAAAAAACAAAAGAATCACTCAAGCTTAGGGGAAACAACCGTTTATAGAAACTGGATCAGAAAAACTTAAGGAAAATGAAGTTTACAGAGATAATAACACAGTATAACTCTGGTTTTCCAAGGGTCCACTACACTCTCACATATATTTTCTTCCCTCCCCTTTTCTCTAAACCCCAAAAGAATATATTCTTTAACTAAGTTTACTAACATGGTAACTAACTCCTAACTACTTGTAACTACATCAATTAGCTCTACTCCCTTCTCCCTTATTTCTTCTCTCATAAACCTTTGTAATAGGAGGTTGTATCCTATCACAATCCCATAGCTACATGATGTGTCATGATATATAGAACTAAGTGTTGGGCCGAAAAGTTTATGAGAATAATCTCCATGTTACAGAGAAGAAAATCTTGAAATAGAGGAGTGAATATATTAGACATGACAAGATTATAAATGAATGCATTATAACTACACATGAGAAGACTTACAAACGGGACCTGTATTTGATTCCCTCCTTGAGGGAAATGTTAATATAATAAAGAGAAGACTTACAAAAGCCCCGATGAGGACAGTAGATCAGATGCAGAGTAGATCTATCACTATAAATAGAGAGATTGAGGAAAAACTAAAAGAAAAACAATTAGAAAGGATTTAGAGGTCAATGGCTTGGGTAGACATAATTCATCAAATTAACTCTAACATTGATTTTATTATGAAGCCTAGATACTTCAAAAATGGCAAAGTACACCAATACACACAAAAAAAACACTAAATGTGAATCCAGGGAATATCCTATAATTGTGTCATTTAATGGCTGATGTGTTTTGGAATACAGTATTTATGTGTCATACTTCACTAGATACCACTAACTATATAAAATGCAACACTTGGATTTTTCTAAAATTAAAATGCTATGTTTTTAGTGTAATATATGGAAATATTCAAAATGATTTCATCATATTTTAGACTACCCTCTAGCATCAGTTTCCCCATTGCCTCATTATTCCAAGATTAATTACCATGTTTTCTTATATAATCATGAGTTGTTCCTAATGTAGTTAGAAATATGAATAGGAGATAATATTTTATGATTTATCAAGACCTACTATAATTTGAGTTTGAGTCTAACTACTCCACAAAACCTACTTATAACATAGGATTGTACCCTTCTTATATAATATTTTTCAAGCTCTTACAAAATGAAAGTTGGTTAGCTTGAGCTACAAGCTAGCCAAATAAGATCTAATTGTCTTCTTCTTCTTCTTCAATAGGTTTTGGTTCTTTCTTCTTGGCTACTCCAACTATTACAAGTGAAAACCTTAATTGGAACAATTATTCGTGTTGGTCTGCCTCCATACAATTATGGTTTCGTGGTCAAGGACACCTTGACCACTTAGAAACAAAACTCAACTCTATTCATGATGCCGATAGATCCCAGTGGCAAAAGATTGATTTCCAACTGTGTGCTATTTTATGACAGTCAATTATCATGATATTATAGAGATGCTCAAATCCTCAAAAACATGTTTATCTTTTTGGAAGAATGCACAAGAATTTTTGCTAATGATATCCAACGTCTCTTTCATGCAACTTAAAGAGTAACTTTTCACAAATAGACCAACCAGGATATGGTCTCAAATTTGGTAAAGGCTAGGGCTACAGTAGAAAAAGTTAAAAGATTCTTGGTGGCAGACTCATTAGAGGAACTCAAAAAGAAACTGGATAAATATTATATGGTTTTGATTCTAAGAAGCTTACATTCAGATTTTAATCATGTTCATGATCAAATTCTAACTAGTGATCAAATCCCTTCTATGAATGGTTTAATTACTAGACTTATCTGAATGCCTAATATAATGAGAAATGACAATCAAACTAAAGTTATTGAAACATGCGCAATGGCAGTCTCTTGTAGAAGAGGAGGAGGAGGTCAGACCATACTAGGAGGATGTGGTGGTAGAGTGGACGTTTTCAATGCTCATATTGCAAGAGAATGTACCCAAAAACTTGTTATTTGCATCGTTTTCCCACAATCCGGCTCACATGTCTAAATTTGAAAAATTAGAATCTAAAATTTTTTATGAAGAGTACCAAGAATTTTTTAGGTATGTCAATCAAGGTTAATCCTCTTCAATGCCAAGTGTGTCAACCATATGCATTTCTCATCTGTGGAGGGTCAGTCCATGGCTTCTTGATCCAGGTGCCTCAGGCCATATATCTGGTAACATTTCTTCATTTTCCTCCATTTCTTACCCGAAAACTCCTTATCTTGTTACTGTTATCAATGGATCAAAAGTGGCATCTCAAGGAGTTGGCCAAGTTTCTTTATCTCCTTCTCTAAATTTAAATTCGGTCTTGTTTATTCCTCATTGTTGCATAATCAGGAGAATTATGTTATAATTAAGTGCAGATTCCATTTTATATTTATTAGGACAGATTTGTTAGTGATTTGATTTTATTTGATTTGTACAGCTTTAAACACTCATTATTT